>VFQP010000508.1_pt1 | contig 72923 bp, 55 predicted proteins | sample 3512351 | NCBI WGS metagenome assembly VFQP01 (sample SAMN10412372, study PRJNA504923) | tailings metagenome | isolation source: Relicate 1 Philex TSF1 revegetated site | place: Philippines: Tuba, Benguet | collected 2017-08-29
TCTGTGATCCCGCTGGGACTCGAACCCAGGGCCCATACATTAAAAGTGTATTGCTCTACCAACTGAGCTACGGAATCGACCTGTTTCCATTCAAAAACGTTAGCCGCTATCTGAACGGGGTGCAAAAATACAGGCTGGAAAGTTCTGCGCCAAAAAAAAAGCAAAATAATTCCAGATTTTTTTTGATCGCTTTCTGAAAGAAGGAATTATAATTCATTTAATATGTTCTGTTTATAAGCAATCTTTATCAACGATCACCTGCATCATCATCAAACTTTACCAAACCATTTCAACGAACCATCGACAACATGATCGCTGTGATAGAAGGAAACAATGCCGACACTTTTGCCTGATCCTGTCTTGCTGTATCTGCGAATGTTAGTACCGCAATAAAGACTGACGCTGTGAAACCTGCTGAGGGTGCAGCATATAAAGAAGGGCAATCACTACAGCTGCTCCGGGTAGATAGAATACCTGTACCGGTTCGCCATAAAACTGTGCGATGATCACAATTGCTCCAAGATCATCGCTGATGGCAAGTGCTGTCAGAAATATCTTTTGTGAAACAGGAAAGCGTTTCCCGGCAATGATGCAATGCCGGGAAAAAAACGCAATATCGGTGGAAGCAGTAATAGCCCCAATATCCTGCAAGCGGAGTTCGCTTATTACAGATCGTGAAGATAAATGCAGGCTCGAGGATTTTGCCGGTAGCCGCACCAGGCAAAGGTTGCTTTACTGAATGATGAAAGCTCCCCGACCGCCTTAGCTTAACGAAGGCGGCCGGGGAGGGTCGGCGAACTCACTTCAACTCTGCCAACCACTGCTGTGCAAAAGCTCTTGCAGTTTCAGTTACATCTTTACCCGCGCGGAAACCCTGTTTCCACTCCCGGTTTTTTGATTCATATGCTGGGTTTACGAATCTTTTTTTGTTGTATTTCTCAACAAGAGCTGCATTGTAATCAATTCCCTTTGTGGCTTCCAGCATCTTTTTCAGCTTTTCTGCAATAAACAAATTCACATTTTCGGGATAGCTCTTCTGCCAGTTCTCCAGATCTTCCTTATATCTTCTCTGATTGTCTTCGGCCTGGTATTTATCGCCATCAAGCATGATCTTGAACATCTCATTCTTTGGATTCTGATATTCTTTCAGTGTTTGCTTCTGCATATCCAGTACAGGCTTCAATGATTTGGCAACATCAGGTGTTGCTTCCTTGATCGACTTCTCAAGATCTTTGATGCTTTGTTCGATCTTACCCACTTCTTCTTTCTGGATATCCTCGATAGTGCGCTGTTTTACTTCAGCAGGTTTCGTTGGCAGAGCAGACTTCCGCATATCTTCATACTGTTTTTTGAATGCGGCTCCGCTGATGTATTGCTTTGTATATGCGAGGAGATCTGTTGCAACAGCCTTGCGGTCACCCACAGCGATGTTTTTGATATTGCGTGCGCCGTAGTACTGGAGATATCCGTTCATGAAGCTGTTTTTGATCCCTTCAGTACCCGATTGCTGGGAGAGGCCAAGTGACTTCCAGAAATCATCCACTGCACGTTTGGTAGTATAAGAAGAAAAAACGCCGGCTGCAAAAAGCAGAATAAGCATTGTGACTGGCAGGTATAGAAATTTTCGTTTCATAAAATAAAGTTTAAGGTTAATTGGTCTGATAACGCAAAGCTACCTGCCGGAATGCCCACCGTCAACGCGGGATGATATGACCTGTTGAAACATGGGAATGAGTTGATGATAATTTATCCTGAAGCCACTAGTGGCTGCGGGAATCACCTTCTTGAGTGAAATAATTGAAAAACAATGTTTAAGGGACGGCTTAGCTGGCTTTCGGAAGCCCACAATTCAACCGCGTTTTTCTACAATTCATTACAGCAAAGCCCCAATCAGTAGGCTGGTAAATACAATGACCGTTAAAACGCGGTATTTTGTGCGGACCACATGTTGAAATCACCCAGATATAGCCGCAAGGATCAGCTCATGCTTTTATGGGCGGTATTGCCATTATCCCTGATCGTCAACTTTATCATTTTTGAGAAAGCCTATCTGACTCAATTTCGTACGGCGGTTTTTGGCACCCTTATCACTTTTTTTGTTATTGGTGCAAGCTTTCTGATCTATCGCACGATAGGGCAGGGATTCAGGCAACGTTTTCCGCGGGATGCCGATTTTTTCAAACGCACCATGCTGCTCATTTTTCTTTTCCTGCTGATGTCTGCCCTTATCATTTTTGGGCTGTTCAGTATCTATGGCAGTGTTAACCTGCTTCCCCCAACCGGATACGAAAACAAATTTACCTGGGTATACCTGCTCATTGGAATCGTCAATATCTTTTTTGCCTTTCTTAACGAAGGTATTTTCAGTTTTGAAAGATGGAAGAATGAATTGAATGAAACTGAAAATCTGAAAGTGGCCTATAAGCAAAGCCAGTTGATGGGCCTTAAGAGCCAGGTCAACCCGCATTTTCTTTTTAACAGTCTGAATTCATTGTCCGGATTGATCCAGGAAGACACCGCCCGTGCAGAGAAGTTCCTCGATGAAATGAGCCGTGTTTACCGCTATATGCTCCGCAATGAAGAAACGCAGCTTGTTACTCTGGCAACAGAACTTCAATTCATCCGGTCTTACTTTTCTTTGCTGAAAGCCCGTTATAACGAAGCTGTGGAGTTACACCTGGATATCCACGAAGCCGACAATGAAAAAAAGATCCCGCCACTCAGCCTGCAGGTGATCATTGAAAATGCATTGTTTCAGAATAAAACGGCAAAAGACAGTCCGCTTGTGATCAGGATCGAATCGCACAACGGCGAAGCGATCGTGATCACCAATAATGTTCAGCGGAAAGTGCTGACGGAAATCGTAGAATATGAAGCAGGGCTGGATAATTTAGTGAAGCGTTATCAGCTGATGAATCAGCTTCCTGTACGGATTGATGAACAATCAACACTGCGCAGAATCTGGCTTCCGCTGATCACGAATACAGAGGAGGTAGTGATATGAAATGGGCAAAAGCAACCAAAGTGCAATGGTATTCCTTCCTGGCTTCAATGCCATTGATCGATCTTGGGCTTAACCACATTCTTTTTGGTGACAGGATCTTTCATGATGCGCAGATCTGGCTAATTTCTTTTCCCCTGATCTGGCTGATGGGGCTCGTTATCTGGTACGGACATGTGTTGCATGATCGCTGGGCTGAACGTCGCTATCCGGAGATCAGTCAAAGTGGTAAACGTATATTGGTCAAGTGTCTTGTGGTGTTTTTGGTGATGACGCCGGGACAGATCTTTACCGTGCTGATCTATGAAATGTTTCATATACTGGATTATCATGTGCAGAAAGGCGACATTGAGAAAACCGTACTCGTTGGTTTTTCTGTTAACCTGATCTTTCAGACACTTTGGGAAGCCATTTATATCATGGAGAAGAACCGGGAAAGTCTGGCGGAAAAAGAGATCATCAAACAGATGTCACTGCAACAGGAATTCGAGGTATTGAAAAGTCAGGTGAATCCACACTTTCTGTTCAATTGCTTTAATACCCTGTCGTCACTGATAGGCGAAGATGCGGCAAAAGCGGAAGTTTTTCTCGACGAACTCAGTAAAGTATATCGTTACCTGCTTCGCAATAATGAAACAGGGTTATCCACCTTACAGAATGAACTTCGTTTTATCCGGTCTTATTTCGGGTTGTTAAAAACCAGGCATGGTGACGCGGTGCAATTCCAGATTGAAACAGACAAGAGATACGACAATTATTTATTGCCGTCCTTAAGTTTGCAATTGCTGGTGGAAAACGCAGTAAAGCATAATGTGCTGTCGAAGAATATTCCGTTGACGATAGAGATCTTTACAACCGCGGGAAATAAGCTGGTGGTCAATAATAACCTTCAACGAAGGACGGTAAAGGGGACATCTAACAAAATAGGTCTAGAAAATATTAAGTCTAAATACGAATTGCTGAAGCAAAAAGGGTTCCAGGTGATGGAAGACAATAAGAACTTTACAGTAGTGCTTCCCCTGATGTGGGATAATGGCATCGAAAAGAAATGGGGCAACCTGCAGGCAAATCGCGATCGGATCACTAACTTGGGGGATAAAGGGTTAACGGTTTAATAGTTTTAATGTTTAAAAGTTCCATTCGTGATATTTTTATCTGTTGACATAGGAAACTTAAAACGTTCTCATCATAATGATCTCATTTGTTGTATACGAAACTTTAAAACGCTTAAACTTGTAAACTTTCAAACTTTTAAATTCCTGTTACCATGACAGTACTCATTGTCGAAGACGAAGAACTTGCCGTAAAAAAGTTGAGGAAGACACTCGCATCTGTTGATCCGGATGCCGAAGTGGTCGGTGTGGCGGATAGCATCATGGCTACGGTGAAGTGGATCAATGAAAATCCTTTGCCAGACCTTATACTGATGGATATTGAATTGTCTGACGGGCAAAGCTTTGAGATCTTTAACCGTGTATCCATCAAATGCCCGGTAATATTTACCACTTCCTATGATGAATATGCGTTGAAAGCTTTTAAGGTCAATAGTGTCGATTACCTGTTGAAGCCGATCCAGAAAGAAGATCTTGAAGCGGCCTTGCAAAAAATGCATCAGTTAAAAGATCTGTACAAAAAGCCGGATTCAAAGCAGGATATGAATATCGAAAGCCTGGTAAAAGAGCTCCAGGAAAAACTGCAACTGAAAGATTACCGCAAACGGTTTCTTGTAAGACACGCGCAAAAACTTGTGTCTGTCGATACGGATGAGATTGCCTATTTCTTTAGCGATGGAAGACTGAATTTCTTCAAAACGCATGATAATAAAAAATTCGTGGTGGATTACACCATGGATGAACTGGAAGAAATGCTGGACCCGCAGAAATATTTTCGTATAAGCAGATCATTTTACATCTCCGTCAATAGCGTTGAGCAGATCCATGATTACTTCGGCAACAGGCTTTTGCTGCATTTAAGACCCGCAGTGGATAAAGAGTCTATTGTGAGCAGAGAAAAGGTGACGGATTTTAAGAAGTGGATGGGGAAATGAATTAAAAAGTAAAAATTCAAAAGTAAAAAATGGTTCCGGCTAACTGAGTGATTCTCTCATGCCGGGAACTTTTTTTACTTTTGATTTTTTACTTTTTACTTTATCAAACCGGTATCAGTAAAATGATTGCAATTCCATTCTTATCGTATTGTATATCCGCTTCTGCGTGAATAAGCTTTGAACGGTTATTGATCTCACGGATACATCGTTCTATATCATCTACCTTTGAGTCCATTCGCGCTGTTGCATCCTGCAGTTTCAGTGAAAGTTTATTTCGGAATATATCAATATTGATCAGTGTATCTCTTCCTGCTGCATATTCTGTGATCATCCGAAGACCTTCTTTGAAAATAAGGAAGAACTCGTTTCTTACTTTCATATCCATTTTCAATGAATGGATCTTTTTATCCACTGCGAGTTCTATCGCTGCGCCATAGCGTTGTTTGGTGGCATCTGTAAACTCCATCATGCGCAGGATGGTTTTCTCCATACTGTCGTTTTCAGGATCGATGCTCCAGAGTATGTCATCCATGGCAACGATCATGTTATGACTTTTAGAACTGATCTGGTCGATATATTCTTTTGAACGGTTGATATCCTTATCTGCTTTGATCTTTGCCATTTCTCCCAGGAGATTAATATGGCTCAGCGTTGTGGTTACATCATTATGAAGATTGGTGGCAATTTCCGTTCTTACTTTCTGAAGGGCTTTTAATCTTTCCACTCTTTCTCTGTCTATCCAGTAAAGAACGGTGACAACAAGCAGTGCCAGTAAACTATAGAACCACCATGTTTGCCAAAAATGCGGGGTGATCACAATTGATACACGCGTAATGTTTTTCCCGATGTTTCCTTCCGCATCTTCACTTCGTAACAGAAAGGTGTATTCTCCCGGCGGCAGATAGGTGTATATCGCCTGATTGGTATTGTCTGCGACCCTCCAATCCTTATCAATATTTTCCAGTTTATAGCTTATGCGATAAGTAGCGTTATAACTTAAACCTGAAAACTCAAACGTAATGGAGTTCTCGTGAGCATTCAGGCGGATATTACTGTGTTCGAGGAGTGAGTCTGCAGGCAGTTGTTTATTCATTATTTTGATGCCTGTTATAACGATATCTGGTGAGGGGTTATTGATTTCTACCTCACGTGGGTCGAAGATAACGATCTGGTTATCGGAGCCGAAAACGATCCGGCCATCAGGCATGACAAAGGATGCGGCATCAATGAAGTGATCGTTGGCAATGCCATCAATGCGGTCAAAATGAATAAAAATCCCATTCTTCGGATTGACACGAAAGATGCCGCTGGTTGATGAAACCCAGATATAGCCTGCATAGTCGCGTTCGATCGCCGTTACATAAGCTGGAATGGACAATGGTGCAGGAATGGCCTTGACTATTTTTCCCTTCAGAATATTATAGAAATGCAAACCTCCTCCTCCAAGAACGATGGTACTATCGTCATATTGTAATATCCCGGAGATTGAGTGCCAAAGCAAACGCCTTTCCGGAGGTTCTTCAGGGCTGAAATGGTGCAGGATTTTACTGGTCTCCGGATCGATTACGTAAACGCCGTGTCCGGCGGTTCCTATCCATAAAATACCGCGGTTATCCAGAAAAAGTTTAAGGATCTGGCCTCTGGGAATTCCTTCAACAAGTGATAAACCATCACTGAACTTCTTCCTGCCTTTACTGGCCGTCCATTTGAACAATCCGGCGTTCTGAGAACCTATCCAAAGATTTCCTGACTTATCTTCTAAGATCTGACGGAGAGTTTGGTTTTTAAAGATGGGTGGGTTAAAGAACTTGATATCCCGGTTTTTTTGATTGTATCTGTAAATTCCCGGCTGGGAGCTCATCCATATTATGTTTGTATCTTTCTGGGATAAACACATTCCCCACATCCAGGGTGAAGCAGCTTCGCTGAATCCTTTTATACCCAGGGGAATATTTTTCAGATTTTTATCATATTGATACAGTCCATCTGCCCAGGTTCCTGCAAGAAGGTTACCTGTGTGCGTTAACTGAAATGACATCACAGAGCCTTTACCCAAGGTACCGGTTTCGCGGTTTATGTGAGGGATATTAGTGAAAAATTGTGAAGAAGGAGAAAAACGATAGAGACCATTATTGCTGGTTGTAAGCCAGATATTGTCTTCCTTATCTTCGACGAAATCAAAGATTATCTCAAAAGAAATGCTTTGTTCGTTTTGATACACATTGGAAACCCGTTGGAATCGCTTTTCATTTTCTATATATTTTCCAAAGACCCCTAAACCTCTTATCCAGATGCTGCTGTCCCTTTGCTGAAGATATCCACGCGTTTCATGATACTCGTTTATATTCAGATCATAAGCTTCGAGGATAAATTTCTTTTTATCCAGATCAAAGCAATTTATGCTGGGTCGGCCAGTCCAGCAATCGAACCATACCCGGTTTTGGTTATCAAAAAAAAGGTTACGTGGATAGGCCAGTTTTCCCATGGCTGGTGAAAGCGGATTGTCGGCGTTGGTACTATCCTCCGGATAAAAGAAGCGGCGTTTTTTCGAGTTATATACAATGAATCCGTTATCGCGGCCTATCCAGTAATTATGTGTGCCTTTTTGCACTAAAAAACTGATATTTTTACCGTCTTTCGGAACAGGAACGATGTTGGCTGCCTCGTTGAATTCGCTTTTGTTTTCATCAAATGTTACAAATCCCTGGCGGAAAAAAAATATATAAAGATTCCCGTCATCATCTTCACCCATTTGACGTTCGCCAAGCTTGACCCAGTCTGTAGTACTTCTGATGGGTACTTCCGAGTAACTGAAACGGCCGGTATCAAACAATCCCACCTTACCGTCTCCAGTCATTACCCAAAGCCGGTTTTTCTTGTCAAATAATATTTGTTGAATAAAGTTGTGCGGAAGGGAGCTGGAATCGTTTTTTGAGCGCCTGAAAGTCATATAGCGCGAACCGTCAAACCTTTGCAGACCATTGTTGGTGCCAATCCATATATAGCCGGTCTTATCCTGCGCCACACAAATTGTTTCATTGGAAGCAAGGCCTCCGGCGGGGCTGTAATGAGTAAAAGAGTATTGCTTTGTGTCCTGACTCAGAGCAGCATAGGACACAAGCAGCAACATGATCAGAAGCGTATGCAGCCTGAAATGGGGCAAAGTGTGTGTTTATCAGTCAAATATAATTAATCAGGATTCAAAACTCATTTTTGTCCAGTTGAATTGCTGATGGTGGGGATGAATTGATTAAATGGGAGGATGATCTGGGGGGAGGGGCGAGGCGATGTTGGATGTTCGATGGTCGAAGGAATCTGCAAGAGCGATGATCATTTCAAATTAAGGCGTGATCATACCGGGGAAATCGATCATCAACCATCAACCATCGATCATCGGCCATTGGTCATCGTCTCTCATCTCAATTCGCCAATATTTTCCTGCAATTCATTCGTTCCTGCATTGTATGGCGAAGCCACGGTTTGCAATTTTGTGTTGTCAGACCATTGACCATTTAAACCTTTTACATGCAACGCTGCAATTTGTTCAATCATTCACATAAAGGCCTGAAGGCCCTTTTGTATGATACAGGCCTGAGCCTGCAGCATACCGATTTCTGGAATGTGGAGGAAGCCGGTAAGATCATCCTTCGATTACGTGAGATCATTTCGCTGTTTGGTAAGCATGCCTATGGCGAAGATTCTTTTGTGCTGAGTGAAGTGAAAAAGTATGAGCCATCGGTGGGAGATGCTTTTGCGCAGTATCACGAGGAAGGAATGGCACTTGGAGAATCGTTGTCGGGAGCAGTTACAGCTTATGAAACAGCTGCAGTGATCACCGGGAAAGCCTGGGTTGCGGAAAAGATCATAAAGCTATACAACAGGTTTATTGTATTCCATATTGATCTTATGGAAAAAGAAGAAGAACTGCTGAACCCTATCTTGTGGAGATATTATAACGACCAGGAATTGTCAGACATGAAGAAGAGGGTGTTGGCATATTTACCCGCGCCACTTCATGTAAAGATGAATAACTGGATGTTGAAAGGAATGAATATCGGAGAGATTGTCGGTTGGCTTAGGAATGTTGAAGAAAGCAATGGAGGATTTATTTACGAAGCGTTGCTTAATTCGGCGGAGATCGCACTTCCATGGCAACGGTTTGATATGGTGATAAAAGGACTCGAAGAGCAGGTAATTGCTGCTTAATCTTAAACCAACACGATGTATTCATTTTTAACGAAACAACTGATGGCTGCCGCTTTATTGATAAATGTGATGATGGCGGCACCGGGATCTGTTCCAACGCCTGCGGAGGTCAGATCAAGTCTTCAGCCTCAATTGCCGGCAGGTAAGTGGTTGAATGGGACTTTTTCAATGAGTAATTGGTGGTCATACGACGGCAAACAATACGTGGGAAATCCTTACAGCCAGTCGATCGCGTTTAACTTTTCGGGAAAAGACCAGTCAGAGTTTTTTCTGGTGATAAAAACTCATACAGGCTATTGCAGTACTGAAGCTTTTACCTATCTGAAAGGAACGGTAAAGTTTACGGAAGGTGAAAAGTCATTTACGTTCACACCTGCAAGTGGAAACTACCGGGGATTTTATTCGTGTGCATCCGGCAGCAATTTTAACAGGCCGGCGAAACCGGAAGAACTGAAGCCGACAAAATATTACTGGAGCATGGAAAAAGACAGCCAGGGCAGAGAGATGATGGCTATACGTTTTAACAATGATCCTGCCTCTGCTGCCAGCTACTTTAAAAAAGGAGATTGGTAACAACTGTTCAAGATTTTTTTAACGAAGCCGTAGGGGTTCATGGCAAAAAGATTGTAATAAAAAATAAAACTGAAACAATGAAAAATATATTCACTTTATTGGAGGTGGCCTTCATTGCAGCTAACCTTATGATAAAAAGAAATCCAAAAGAACAATTGTTTACAAGTATCGGATCTGTACTTTAGCCGATGCTGAACCCGTGTTCGTCTATCACGGTGACAGGACGATCGGTTTACTTGAGATAATTTGTTTTGCCCAAAGCTACCTTGATGGTGGCTTTTTTATTATTTTGACGCGCAGTAATGATAGCTGTTCATCTAAAACTGTGGAAAAAGGTAAACTGGCTTAAGTCAAAGAGGGAAAAGCGGTTCTGTGATTTTTGTGACAGTTTTGTCAGGGAACGCTGCAAGGCAGTTTAGATAGACAGGATCAAAAAATCAGGATTATGCGCATACTTCTTTTGGGGGCAACGGGAAGAACAGGAAGATTACTATTGAAACAGGCTTTGCAGCGCGGTCATGAAGTGATCGTGCTGGTAAGAGACCGGCACAAGATCAGCTTCACTGATCCTAACCTCAAGGTGATGCAGGGGCATCCTGCAGATCGTACATGCCTGGATACAGCGATGAAAGGTTGCGATGCAGTGTTAAGCACGCTAAACATTTCGCGCTACAATGATTTTCCATGGACGCCTTTGCGAACGCCAAAGGATTTTCTTTCAAACGTAATGACGCAGCTTATCCCTCTTTGCGAAGCTCATAAAATAAAACGCGTGATCTTCACCTCCGCATGGGGTGTTGGAGACACGGAAAAAGATATGCCAGGCTGGTTCAGATGGCTGGTGAAGAAGAGTAATCTTCGTTATCCTTATCAGGATCTTTATCGTACGGAGGAACTGGTGAAGAAAACTTCTTTAGAGTGGACAGCCGTTCGTCCTGTGGTATTACTCAGTTCAAAAAAGATCAGCCCTCCCAGGATCTCGAAAGAGAATATTCCTGTTCCTTCTTTGTTTATTAATCGTGCAAGTGTTGCGTCATTTATACTTGATGCACTGGAGCAGAACTTATGCGTAAGAGAAACACCGGTGATCAGTAAATAGAAGTGGCGACGCTTTTTGACATAGTCTGTGATCATAAACGCCTTCTAGCCGTTTCGCCGTCTTACCGGTAACAAAATAAACCGGAGGCGGGAGGACGGTAAGGAGGCGTTGAGGTAACGTGCTTTTTCTATTGGCAGTATAGTCCGGCTGTTACTAATGCGGCAGTTTATTTCAATGCAAGGGTAGTTGTTTTTGTATTCATACAGTGTTCTCTGCAGTTTTCGTGGTGCTGTCCTGCGCGTATGGCGAAAGCAATGACAACAGCACTGAATAATAGCAGTGCAATGAGTGGAAGTTTTCTGTTCATGTGATAAGGTTTAAGGTTTTAAAAGAAAGAGGCCATCTCGTTGTTGATGATGGCCTCAGTTCTTCACAGAAAATCACGGTTTTTATATAACCGGATCTATAGCTCGGTGATCGCCTTTGGTCCTGGCACTACGTTTTTTACAGGCTTTGTAGATTTCAGGAATGCAAATATTGCTTTGAGGTCAGTATCGTTCATTTTTGCAAAGTTGGGCCATGGCATTGGCGGAAGCATTGGGCGTCCTTCGCTCATACCTTTCATTTTTCCTTCACGAAGGCTTTTGATGAATTGTTGTTCGTTCCAGTTGCCGATGCCGGTTTCATCACTGCTGATGTTTGCTGCATAGGAAATTCCCCATGGACCGAATGCAGCTGTAAGGTCGGCACTCATTTGCATCCATCCTGTTTTTAAAACAGCGGGATCTGGTTTACCAAGTGGAGCGCCGGCACCAGCCATGTGGCCGGCAAAACGATGTTCCATGTCTGGCATTGGTCCCTGCGGGCCCATTGCTTTGGGTGAGTGACAATCATCGCAGCCGATAGTGTTTACCAGATATTCTCCGCGTTTGATCAGGCTGTCTTTGCTGATCTCAGTAACGGGAGCAGGAGTAGTTGTGGATCCGCTGTTACAGGCAACCAGTGCGATCATGATTCCGGAGGCGATTGCTGTAATGGCCAGCATTTTCTTCTTCATAAATAATAAGGGGTTGGTTTGATGTTTAATAAAGAGTAGTATAAGTTTCGTTAGTTTTTTTATCTGATAAAAGCAATTTGAAATGATCTGATCAGGGAGCTTATCGTTTTAGCTTCCGAAGATCATACCACCTACAAGTACAACAAAGCCGGTCAGGTTTACAACCTGCCTGGTGTTGTAAAACATGAACCATTGGTTACGGTATTGTTCCCAGTTATTCGGATAATCGGTGGTTGTCCAGGTATTGATGATCTTATTCAATGGTTGATTGCCTTTTATTGCGAGGCCTATATCGGCCAGCAGGGCAACCAGGGAAATTATAGAACTGATAAATAACAACCCGGAAGGATTCGTAACGCAAAATGCGGTGAGAGCAATGGACGCAAGCAACGTGCTGTAATAGGCACCGGCGAGAGTTTTACTCAAACGGTCATCCAACAGTTTTCGGGATTCAATATACGTCGCAGGTTTCATATTCCTGCATGCATTTCCCATTGCGAGCAAATAAAAAAAGCTCTGACTGATCACGGCAGTATAGGCCAGAAGGGTAATGAATAGGGTTATTTTGATCTCCATCGGTTTAAGGTTTAACAGTATACAAACCTATCACAATACGGCGCCCATGTCAATCACATAGTAGCTGAGGTGAAAGAAAGGGTGAATGAATTGTGTCGTTTTTTTTCAATGAAAAGTCCGCCCGTGGTATTTGCCGGGCGGACTTTTCATTATTTTTTTCTTATTTCTTTCTTAATTAGTATCCGTGTTTTTTTGCCTGTCTGTTAGTCTTCTACGTGATATTCTCCCAGGAACACATCGTGAATGGAATTAACGAATGCCAGCATCTGATTTCGGAAGAATGCTTTTTGCTGGTCAGTTTTATAGTCAAATGATCTTCTTGCTCCGGGTACTTCCATGGTGATTACACGCATAGCATCGCGGTTGAATTCGCTGTTTTTTTCTTTTTCGATGGCGGTGGTTCCCCAGGTTCCCATGGAGATGCCGCTGCCGCGGTTTGCTTTAAGTGCTGCGCCAACCGTATTTCGTTTTTGTGGATGACCTGCTGCAACGGGTAAGGGATCTTTATAGTATAAAGCCGTTGGTTTTGTATCAAGATGATTACCGGAAACATTTCCCTGTTGCCTGTTAACCAATGCAGCCATGTCAACAGCGAGGCTGCTATCGCTTGCATAGCCTAATGCGATGCCGTTTGCATCAGTTCTTGGATCGGCATAAATACCTCCATAGTTTATATTACGGATGGCATGTATACTGGCGATGCGCGCGGGTTTGAATTCACGGATCAGTTGAAGCAGCAGCTGATTTTCTTTTTCTATCAGGCGGTTAAGGTGATCTGTCAGATCATCATCATCGATATTTTCCCCGGGTGAGGGCATTTGCCTGTTTGGGTCAACAGCCTGGTCGTGGGTATATCTGCCGATGTTCAGCACACTGCCCGTTTGTTCGGGTACTTTCATCGCGGTTGCGGCATTATCCGGGAACAGCGCCGGAATAACGATCACCGAGTAATAAGGTTTTTCTTCTGCGGACATAAGTCTTTCCACAAGGGCCTGCGCCACTTCAATGGATGAAAGTTCTGATCCATGCACTCCTCCGATCACCAATGCGCGCTTATTACTTCTACCAGGAAAGTACCAGGCATTTACTGCAAGACCCCGGCGTGTTTTACCCAGCTGCAATGCCGCGGGGTGCTTTTGTTCCAGCACCAGGTCGAGATCCTCCTGTGTATAAAAACGTTCTTTCAGATTATGTTCTGCCGAAGCAAATGATGCGTTGATCAACGGCCGTCCATTGCCCGTTGTATCAATAGCTGAATTCCTGCCGGGGCCACTGTTCCTGTCTGCAAAAGAAAGAAACAGCAGACCCGCTGCAAGATATCCGATATGTAGTTGAATTTTCATCAGGTTTGTCGGGGTTCGATGATCGATGTTCGATGGTGGATGTTTGATGTGCGATACCTGGTTGTTCTGCTCATTATCTTTTATACAGCCAACTCTTGTCCCGGCTTTAGTGTTCAATGCCCGCCATCGAACATCGATTCCTTACAGCTTTATAAACTCCACCCTCCGGTTTGCTGCTTTCCCTTCTTTTGTTTTGTTATCTGCAATTGGTTGTGTTTCGCCTTTGCCTTCTGTTTCGAGACGGCTTGCATCGATACCGAATTCTTTCACGAGAAGATCTTTTACGGCAGCTGCTCTTTTCTGCGAGAGTTCCATATTGGCTTTGTCGTCGCCATCACTGCTTGTGTGCCCGATCACTTTTACTTTGATGCCACTGTTATCTTTCAATACGCCTGAAATGTCTTTGATCACACCATATGATTCGGGTTTGATCACTGCGCTCTGGAAGTCGAACAGAATTCCGGTAGTGGAGAACTTGCCTTCTTCAATAAGTTTATGTCTTGTATCTGGTTTGCCGGTTGCTACTTTCAGGTTGGAGATGTAGAAGCCGAGTTCGTCATCTTTATAGCTTGAAGAGCTTACTTGAAAGAAGAGCTGATTAAATACGTATTGGTTGGCCAGTGCTTTAGGCAGATCATATTTCTTTTCTCCATTGATCCAGATACGCAGCCGTTGCTCCTGAACCTGTACTGCGATATGGGAGATCTTATTATAGAAGTTCTCCAATTTTCCCATCTCCTGGTTTTCTGATCTGAACGTATTGCTTTTCTTCAGGTGTGAATGGAGGTAGGTGTAGCTTGTGCCGCCTTCACCGAGACGGAGATAGATTTCAGCTGATTGGTTTTCATATTGAGAGGTCAGGAATTTGTTATCGGTAGTTGAATCTTCATTGCTGGCAAAAAAGCCAAATGAAACCATCGGATAAGTATAACCAGTGTATTTCATCTGGAGGATCAGATCAAACTCCATGGTGAAATTTTTTGAAAAGGACTTTTTGTTGGAAGTGAGATAAAGCGAGTTCTCGTACATGCGTAACCACTTACCGGGAAAGCTATTTAATGTTACTATATCGCCTTTACCTGCGGTGTTCCAGTTAAGGGGGAATTCACCCACTTCGTCCTGTTGAAAATCTTCTGTATAGATGAGGGAATCACCCGGAATGAAGTCAAATTTAGAGTAGCTCTTAACGAGGTTTTCCTCCTTCTTTGTCTCCGTGTTTTCACCCGAAGTATTTTCTTCTGAATTTGTATCAGACGAAGAGGACTTGTTGTTCTTCGTATTCTTTCCTTCAGCTTTATCAAGCCCTTTTTCCATCGCATTATCTACCTTGGCATCGGCTCTTTGCTGAACTTTATTTTTTGCTTTGTTGAGCAGGTTTCCCAGTTGGGCGTCAGCGCTGAATCCCAGGCTTAAGATTATTGTGGTGGTTAGTAGTAAATATCTCATACATCGTGAATTTTCATGAAAGATAGATTGGGACGTCCGCCGGGAAATGTGGTTGATGAATGAAATGCGGCATAAACCGGATGAGATGAAGGATAATAGTGTCGGGCACTTTGGGGATCTGTAAGAAAAGGTTGTCAGGTCTTGAGAAAAAAATTATGTTTGCAAACCTTTACCTATAATTTTTTATGGCCACGCCATCTTTTCCCAAACGCCGTTTTTTTTTACTGTTTTCAGGAATATTGTTTTCCAGTTTTTATTTGCTCGTGTGCATTGCTCCTTATATTAATGCCGGCAATTTCTGGTTTGTGGCTATCCTGGGGCTGGTCTTTCCTTTTTTACTTGTAATAATGATTCTATTGTTTGTTATCGAACTATTTTATCGTTCGAAACGGGCTATTGTATTATTTGTAGTGATATTGCTGGGGGTTCAGCAGATCAGCTGGTCTTTTGGTCTTAATTTTTTCAGGAAGGATTTTGACAGGTTGAAGGCTGACGAAAACTTACGCGTGATGACGTGGAATGTTTTCCGCTGGAATGAGCAAAGAAAGCTGCATGGGGAAGAGAGTACCCGTGATTTGATGATGGATGCAATAGAAGAGCAGTATGCAGATGTGTTATGCTTCCAGGAATTTTTTCAGCCATATTCAACAGCGTACCGCGATAACCTGAAAAAGCTGGCAGAAATGGGCTATCCATACAGCTATTTTTATCCAACATCCAGTATTGTGAAAGGACATTTCAAATTTGGAATGGCAATTGTATCACGGTATCCGATTATTGATTCGGCAAAATTCAGTTTTGGGCAGACGCCGCATTCAGAAGGCTTGATGTACGCTGATATAAAGGTTCGTGATAAAGTGATCAGGGTATTTTCAGTTCACATGGAGTCGTTCAGAATGGGTAAGCGCGGGTACTTTGATGGCGTGCCGGCAGGTAGCGGGGGAGCTGCTGCCAAAAACACGCTGCAACGCATCCGGTCAGCATATGAGTATCGTAGCATGCAGGCTGAGTTTGTAAAAGATGTGCTGAATAAAAGTCCTTACCCGGTTATTGTATGTGGAAATCTTGGAGATGTGCCAAATTCTTACGCTTATAATACAGTAAAGCAGGGGTTAAATGATGCATTTATTAAAAAGGGGGTGGGGTTGGGTTCGACGTTTAAGTACATTTCTCCGACATTGCGGCTGGACTATGTGCTTACGGATCCGTCACTGAAGGTGGAACAATTTGATTCACCGAGGTTACCATACTCAGATCACTATCCTCTTATAGTGGATGTTCATTGAACAGGATTTTGCAGTTTACACATAAAAAACTACGTCTGGTACCCCCTAAATGGTATTTTATAAAAAAAGATAGCCATTTATGTTGCACAATACTGGAAAATGTATACTTTAGTGGCGTCAATTGCAGACAATAATTATCTCCCCCGGGAAATCACTTCCTCCCGGTACCTCTGATAAACCATCTTTTTCAACGATTTCTTGCTTCCACCATCCTAGATCAAAATCAGAGTGCTTTACAGGCTATTCCTTCTAGTACTTGTTCCAATTCCGTGATTACACGATAAGTATCTGTATTTTATTGAAACTGGTTCGCCAGCAATTCTTGTAATTATGCGCAGGAACATTTTAAGTATTAATGGGAATAAACCCATGAATTTTCTTTTACAAACTGTATTATCGAAGAAGTACAACTTTACCGCTGTTTCAGATGTGTATCAGGGTATGAAAGAGTTGAAACAGGGTGAAGAAGTAGAAGCGATAATAATTGACCTGGATTTCCACGGTGAAGAAAATCTGGATTTTATCCAGCATATCAAAACCAGTGGTCTTTACCAGGACACAGCTGTGATTATATTAACAAGTCAAAGTAACAGCCTTAAAGATCAGATCAACACGACGCAGGTTGCGACGACATTCTACAAACCTTTTAGTCCGCCCGATATGTTAAAGAGTATTGACGATTTGCTATATGAAAAAGCCGCAAAACTTTTTTAACAGTAAACCTTAAACCTACTACATGAATTCTGCAACTTACCCAATCAGCGTTGAGACAGGAACTACATGGCAAACTTTCAAGTTTACTGTGATCGAACCTGCGATAGATGGAAAGACGCTTTCTTTCCTTTACATAGGAGAAAATGGCAGCACCACACCATTCTGGAGCCATTTTAAAGAAGGGGAAAAAACTTCTTCTATTTTAAAAGCTCATTCAGTTCTGGGAGGATTGCGTCGGAGCAATTTGCCCGATGTAATTTTTATTGATGTTCAATTGAACAAAGCTGAACTGATCCGCTTTAATACTTTTTTGAAGGAAAAAGGCTTCGACAGCCGAATTATTTTGTTCTATGCAAGCAGGCAGCTTGACGCGGAGCAGGTAAGATTTCTGAAGAAAAACCACCTTATCGATGATGTGGTGGATATTACTTCTGCTGATCTGAATTACACAAGCAAGGTGACTTTTCTTAAAAAGATCAAAAGCCGTTCTTCAGGGCTTAGTGTCAGCCGGGAAATCACCCATGTTCCGGAAGCTCCAAAATCCGCTCCTAAACTGCATTTCATAAAGAGAGCGATCGATATTTTACTGGCTTCTTCTGCCATCATTTTATTGTTCCCGCTTTTTGTGCTGATTGCTGTTGCGATCAAGCTTGAGTCAAGAGGCCCTATAATGTATATCTCACCCAGGGCGGGAAAAGGATTCCGTGTGTTTAACTTTCTGAAGTTCCGTACGATGGAGGTAGGCGCCGATAAAAAAATCCAGCAATTGGCTCACCTTAATCAATACGCTGATACTCAGGGCGGTGCTACATTCGTCAAAATCAATAATGACCCACGTGTAACCCGTCTTGGTAAAGTGCTCCGCAAAACCAGCCTCGACGAAATACCACAACTGTTCAACGTTGTCAAAGGTGACATGTCACTGGTTGGCAACCGCCCGCTGCCTCTCTACGAAGCAACTACGCTTACAACCAATGATTGTGTTGAGCGCTTTATGGCAGATGCTGGTATCACAGGACTTTGGCAGATTAAAAAAAGAGGTAAAGAAGATATGTCTGTAGAAGAAAGGATTAGCCTGGACATTTCTTACGCACGTAAAGCAAATGTTGCTTACGATCTCTGGATCATGGCCAAAACACCTACCATTCTTTTCCAGAAAAGCAATGCCTGATCAAATCAGGGGTAGCAAAAAAATATAGACTATTTGAAAAGCCGGGGAACCTACCCAATGTTGGGTTCCCCTTTTTTATTGTGATCAGTGCAGATATAGAATTGCAGGAAATATAGTAGAATTACGATAGAAATTTTCAGTTATATTATTAATTTTGCACGCCGTACCATTAAAAAAACTACCAAATGTCAACAAGGAATACTGTTCCATTGGTTTCAATTGTCACACTCAATTGGAATGCAACCGAGGTAACTTGTGAGTTTTTGGAATCGAGCCGGAGCCTTACTTATGATAATTATGAGATCTTGGTTTGTGACATGAATTCAAACGAAGATCCTACACCTCGTATCGAAAGCCTTAACGTTCCCTACACACGCGTGTTACGGAGCGATAAAAACAGGGGATTTTCGGGTGGTAATAATTGGGGAATCAACCAGGCGAAAGGGGAATATATATTCATTGTTAATAATGATACAGAACTTACCCCCGATATTCTCCAGCAGCTTTTAGCTCCGTTTCAGCAAGATCCGCTTATTGGCGTAACATGTCCAAAGATCCGCTTCTATTATAACCGCTCTGTTATACAGTATGCAGGGTTCAATCCAATAAATGTTTATACCGGCCGCACCACAGCGGTAGGAAGCAAAGAAGAAGATAAAGGTCAGCACGATACCCCAGGCTATACGGCTGGCGCTCATGGCTGTGCCATGATGGTGAAAAAAGAAGTGATTGAAAAAACAGGCGCTTTTCCGGAAGTTTTCTTTCTTTATTATGAAGAGTGGGACTGGAGTGCAAGAATACTGAAGAGCGGCTTCAAAATATATTACCAGCCCAAAGCATTGATTTATCATAAAGAGTCGATATCGGTAGGCAAATCAAGCCCGATGAAAGTGTATTACCAGACCAGGAACAGAATACTTTTCATGCGCAGGAATTCAGGGAAAAAGGAACTTTTCGTTTTTCTCGCTTTTTATTCTCTCATAGCCTTTCCAAAATCGGTGCTGAAGTTTTCATTGAAAGGCCAGTTCCCGTATCTGAAATCTGTAGTAAAGGGAACGTTCTGGAACCTGAGATCTTCAACTCATTCTGAAGTGATCTGATTCGCTCAGTCATCAAATAATTGAAAAAGACGTAATGAAAAAAAAGGTATTACAATGTATCAGGCAAGGCAAAATAGGTGGGGGCGAGTCCCATCTTCTTAACCTTGTTGAAAGTCTTGACAGAACTCAGTTTGAGCCGGTTGTTCTTTCATTCACAGATGGCCCGATGATCAAGACGTTGGAAGACATGGATGTAAAGACCCACATCATACACACAGAGCGCCCTTTTGATTTTACAAAATGGAAGCAGGTGAAATCCCTGCTCATTGATGAAAAGGTTGAGCTTATTCATGCTCATGGAACCCGTGCCAATTCCAACGTGATCTGGGCAGCCCGTTCACTAGGTATTCCTGTTATCTACACAATACATGGCTGGTCATTTCACCAGGATCAGGGAGTTTTGCTGAAAAGCATGCGTGTGATGGGGGAGAAGTACCTGACCAGGAAAACTGACGTAAATATTTCGGTTTCAGTATCAAATCAGCGGGCAGGGCAGGAGTTGATAAGAGGTTTCCAGTCGAGGATCATTAACTATGGAATCGATCAGAAGAAGTTTGATCCAACACGATCTTACCCCGATATCCGTAAACAATTAAATATTCCGGAAAACAAAACCCTTGTATTATTTATAGCCCGTTTTACTTCTCATAAACAACCGCTTGCACTTATCAAAGCTTTTGCGAAGGCACTTCCGCAAAACCCGGATATGCATTTACTGATGGTAGGGGACGGTGATCAGAAGGCGGAAGGCATCAGGTTGATTGAACAGCTTGGTATAAAAGACAGTGTAACAATGGAGAATTTCCGTCAGGACGTGCCGGCGGTGTTGGCTTCGGCGGATATATTCATTCTTCCTTCTTTATGGGAAGGACTGCCTATCGCACTCCTTGAAGCTCTAACAATGGGTAAAGCAATCATCGCTTCAAATGTTGACGGAACTTGCGATGTGATAGAGCATGGAAAGAATGGTCTACTTGTGGAAACCGATGGATTGGTGGATAATCTTGTAACACCGCTGGTTCAATTAAGCAAAGATGCTGCTCTACAAAAGGAGCTTAGCCAGAATGCACTGGCTACCGTTCATGAAAGATTTACGGTAGGCCTCATGATGGAAAAAATTGAGAAACTCTATAACGAATTACTTAATAAACAATCGCTAAACTGATCTGAGGATGGAATATCAAAAAATTACTGATATCAAAAGGTTGAAGTTTATTATCAAGGCACTGCATGAAAAATTGCCAACAGGTGCTGAAATTCTTGATGTAGGCTGCGGAAATGGTATTATTTCGCGCAGTCTGGGCAAAGAAGGCTTTAACGTAAAAGGCGTTGACGTGAGTGATAAAGCCATCGAAAAGGCTAAGTCGCTGAACACTTACCCCAATGTGCGTTTCGAGGTAATGAGTGCTGAACAACTGATCGCTGATGGACAGAAATACCACGCCGTGATCTGCAGCGAAGTGCTGGAACATTTAAATGAGCCCAGCAAGTTGCTGGTTTCATTACAGCAGTTACTTCATGATGATGGCATTTTGATCGTAACAGTGCCGAATGGTAAAGGTCCGCGCGAGACTTTTGTGACCAAGCCAATGATTGCATTGCAACGAAAAGAAAACTGGCTTTGGAAAATGATGCTCAAGATCAAAGGCGCGTTGGGTTACAAAGGAACTACAATCCAGTCTGACGCAGCTGATCTGACCCATATACAATTCTTCACGCGCAGATCACTCAGCAAACTTGCAGGAGAAAATAAATTCACCATACAACGTTTTGGTAAAACTAATTTTGTTGAAGACGTATTTCCGTTTTCACTTCTAACAAAGAGAATGAAGTTTCTTCAAAAGTTTGACTGCGCTTTTGCTGAGATCCTCCCTTACAATTGCACAGGTGGATTTCTTACGGTGTGGACCAAAACAGACGTTAAAAAGTAATTTATGTTAGGAGCAATCGGTAACAAAGTCCGTGGGTTGACTGCCCGTCAGATTACACTTACCTACAAACCTGGAAGTTTCGTAAAAGAATTTGACGGGTGGAGAGGCTTAGGTATTTTCTTCGTCATGCTGGCGCATTATTTCCCCAGCTTGTTCATCGGCTCCTGGATATTTATGGAGATGTTCTTCGTGATGAGCGGGTTTCTGATCACCGGTATACTTATTGATGCTAAGGGAAAGTCTGGCTACTATACGAAGTTCATGGGGCGGAGGATTGTGCGTGTGTTTCCCGTTTATTATGTGTTCCTTGCTATAATGATGTTCCTGATCCCGTCATCCTGGCTCGACATGAGTTATTACCGCGAGCATCAGGCGTGGTTCTGGTTGTATGGTCAGAACTGGTTGTACGCGATGGAAGGCTGGCCAGCGGTGAAAGGTATGCATCATCTTTGGTCATTGGCTATTGAAGAGCAGTTTTACATTGTATGGCCGCTGGTAGTGTTGGCTTTTTCAAATAAGGGACTGATACGTTTTTGTCTTGCTTTATTTGTATTCAGCCTGATATTCCGCAATACGGGAATGGATATGGGATTTGTAATGCCTTTCCCCTATGTTGCCACACTTGGTAGGATGGAGGGGCTTGTTCTTGGAGCCATCATCGCGGTACTGGCAAGAACAGACCGGGCATTTCTTGAAAAATGGGCCTTTCCGGTTACAGTGATATCTGGTGCAGTGATGATCATGTTGTTTGTTTTCGCAGGAACCATGATGTTCCAGGACCCGGTGCATTACATGTTCAACTATACAGTAGTAGATATTTTCTTTGCGGGAATGATTACGATGACATTATGTGACGGACAGCTAAAGAATTTCCGCAAAATACTAAACCATCCTGTATTTGTCCGGCTTGGCGTGTTATCTTACTGTCTTTATATCACGCACTATCCGATACAGAATATAGTTGAGTACAATTTTCTAGAAAAATTACAGGCTCCATTGGGAGGAAGCTACTCTGCGGCTAAGTTAGCATGTGTTGGGATTTCCGTGGTGCTGACGTTTGCTGTAACGTATATATTTCATAAACTGATCGAACTTCCATTCTGGAAACTTCGTAGATATATTTGATAGTCAGCTCGCCTTAGGTTGTAAAAAAAAATGAGGCGGCTGACTTGGAAATAAGTGAAAACGATTATATCTTCGCTTCGCTTAGTATGTTTTAGTATCTCCATTCCTATCAGAACCCTGCGTTCGTTATCTATCCAACGGAATTCCACCTTCCAATTTCCTGCCTCACATTCAAATCAGAATATGCATGTTTTACAGGCCTTTTGTGCTTGTGAACCTCCATATACATATATCGCTACCATTTTGTTAACTATAACTATCATTATGAGACGGTTAGTTACACTCTTAAGCATCTTTTGCTTGTTTTTAGTGGGTTACCCTACGGTAATCAATGCACAATCGGGGATATTGAACCCTGCAGATCCGATCGTAACCTACGATCCGGCTGCGCCTCCTGCCATGCCAGCCAATGGGCAAATGGCAAAGTGGGTAAGAACCCAGCGCGTCGGTTTTAATACCGATTCTTACAAAGCCTATTTTTATAAGAACCTGGCTTTCCGTCTTAAATTCCCTAAGTCTTACCAGCATGGGGTGAACGATGGGAAAAAGTATCCTGTCTTCATCTTCTTCCATGGTATTGGCGAGAGAGGAAGTATTTACGATAACGACTACCAGCTTTATCATGGTGGAGAGTTATTCAGAAATGCTGTAGATAATGGATCTTTTGACGGCTTTCTTTTATACGCACAGTCTTCAAGTTCAGGTGGCGAATGGAGCCCCTGGCAATTTGGCGTTATAAAAGAGATCGTTGAAAACTATCTTGTTCCGCAAGTAAAGGCGGACATTGACCGTGTGATAGTAGACGGTTTGTCCGGTGGTGGTTCTGCTACATGGCAGGTTGCCCGTACTTATCCGAATTTTGTGGCTGCCGTATTGCCGATCAGTGCACCGGTGAACGTGCCGAACACAAATGCTTCAATTCCGAGCCTGAAATACACTCCGATCTGGACATTCCAGGGCGGTTTGGATGACGGTCCTACTCCTTTTACAACGGAAAGCGTCGTAAACGCATATAAAAGCGCAGGTGCTGATATGAATTACACGCTGTTCCCTAATGAGGGACATGGTTGCTGGTACAGCGCATGGTCACAGCCAACATTCATGTCTTATATCAGTAAGGCACACAAAGCAAACCCATGGCCATTAAATGGTCGTTTTGAATATTGCCCTGGTGAGACGATCAACCAGGTCATTGGTGTTACCCCAGGTTTCACCAGCTATGAATGGAGAAGAAACGGCGTATTGATTGCCGGTCAGAATGGCAACGAGATCACGGCAACGGATCTTGGTGTTTATTCCTGCCGCATTCAGCGTGGTTCAACATGGTCAGACTGGTCGCCGATCCCGGTTGAAATCAAACTGAAATCTGCAACAGTTCCTCCTCCAATTACAGTAACCGGCCTGATGAGCCGCGTGATTCCTTCTCTTGATGGAAGCACCAGTGTTCCTCTCGAAGTTCCCGCAGGCTATGCTACTTATCAATGGCAACGTGTTGGTAACGCAACAGTACTGGGTACAAACCGTACGTTTGATGCAACAAGTGCTGGCAACTATACTGTAAAAGTGATGGAGCAATATGGCTGTTCGAGTGATTTCTCCACACCAGTAACCGTTATTGACGCGAACGGTGCCAACAAGCCTGAGCCTCCGACTGCTTTTGCGGCAACTACATTGTCAAAAACGTCTATCCGTCTTGACTGGATCGACAACCCGGCTCCGGCGTTCAATGAAACAAACTATGAGGTATACAGAGCGAAGAGCGCAAGCGGTCCTTACCAGCTGATCGCACTGACCGCGGCTAACGCCTCTACTTATACTGACAACGGTCTTGACGCAAACAATACTTATTACTATCGTATAAGATCAATCAACAACAATGCAGCTTCTGCAGGTGTTGGTCCTGTCAATGCGCTGACCCAGCGTGATGAACTTGCTCCCACAGTTCCTGCTAACCTGCGTGTTACCGGTACAACAAAAACTTCCGTATCGCTCGCATGGAGCCCTTCTACTGATGATGTTGGCGTAACACGTTATGAGGTGTATGTAAATGGGCTGATGTCTTACACAACTACCCAAACAACATTTACGGTATACAACCTGATCTATAACCAGACTTACAATTTCGTTGTAAAAGCGAGAGATCTTGCCGGTAATATTTCTGGGGCGAGCAACCAGGCTACAGGTCAGCCGATCATGAATGGCCTGAACTATAAATATTATACTTTCACCGGCACATGGAACAATCTTCCTGATTTCAATACAATCGTTCCGGTTGCGACAGGCAATATGGCAAATGTGGCGCTTGTACCAAGAACACAGGATGACAACTTTGCATTCCTTTGGGAAGGTTATATCACTATCCCTGTAAGCGGTCTGTATACATTCCGTACTAATTCGGATGATGGTAGCAGACTGTGGCTGGGTGCATTGAATGGTTCTTCTACTCCATATACATTCGCTGGTGCTCCAACTGTAAACAATGATGGTTTACATGGTGGTCAGGATCGCGAGTCAGTGGAGATGAATCTTGCTGCCGGCGTATATCCGATCGCCATGGCATTTTATGAGCAGGGTGGAGGTGAACAAATGATCGTTTCGTGGAGAACGCCTCAAACCGGTGGTGGATTTGTAACTATCCCGAACAGTGCGTTCACTGATATTCCGGTAGTAAATGGTGTGGCTCCTGCAAAACCATCCAACCTCGTTGCAACAACTATTTCTCACAAACAGATCGGACTGACCTGGGTTGATAATTCAACTAATGAGACAGGTTTTGAGATCTGGCGTGGTACAAACCCATCTGGTGAATTTGCACTGGTTGGCCGTGCAGCATCAAATGCGACGTCTTATACAGACACAGCACTTACTGCTGCTACCACATATTATTATAAGATCAAGTCGATCGGTCAATATGGCGAATCTGCATTCAATGTAGACGGTCCGGGCGTGAAATATGAGTATTATGAAATGAGTGTGAACAGCCTGCCTGATTTCACATCATTGACTCCGACTAAAACAGGCCGCGTTCCAAACTTTGTTTTAGGTGAGCAAAACCGCGGTGATCAGTTCATTTTCAAATACAGCGGTAAGATCTATCTGCCTGTAGCTGGTACATATTCATTCTTTACTACTTCAGATGATGGTTCTAACCTGTACATCGACGGATTTGACAATGCACATAAAGTGGTGCACAACGATTATCTCCAGGGACCAACAGAAAGAGGAGGAACTATCAGCCTGACAGCTGGTTACCATGATATCTATGTAACATTCTTCGAACAGGGTGGTGGTGAATTCCTGGAAGTTCGTTACCAGGGCCCATCAGGCAGTGGTATTGGCAAGCAGATCATCCCGGCGAACGTACTGGGTGATGCGGTGCCAAACGCAACAACACTGGGTCTTCCTGGTGGTCCGCTCGCTCCATCTCTGCTGGTTGCTTCAGGAACAACTGCTTCAACTGTTGCCCTGACATGGCAGGATAATTCTCCGAACGAAAATAAATTCGAAGTCTACAGATCGATCGGTACGAACAGCAACTATGTATTATATACAACATTGCCTGCGAATACTACTTCATTCAACGACTCAGCACTGGGTGCAAACAGCATCTACTATTATAAGGTGCGTGCGGTTAATGACGGTAGCCCATCTTCATACAGTAACGAAGACAGCGCTATCACTGTAAACCGTGTTCCTGTACTGGCAGCTATCAGCAACCAATCTATGCGTTATGGAACGTCACTTGCTGTGAATGTATCAGCATCTGATGCTGATGGTGGCACGCTTGCGATCAGCGCAAGTGGTTTACCTGCAGGATTTGCTACTTTCACGCAAACGCCGGGTACGAATAATGGTGTGATCAACTTCAATAACCCGACTGCAACTGATCAGGGTACATTCCCGATCACCGTAACAGCTGCGGATGCATTCGGAGGAAGTCACTCAGTTTCTTTCAACCTCGTTGTAAGCGATAACTATTCTCCTGTTGTAGCTGCGATCAATAACGTAACGCTTAGTGAAAAACAAACAGCTACCGTTAACCTGACGGCTACCGATCAGAACGCAGCAGACGTACTCACCTGGTCATTCACTGGTTTGCCTGCATTCGCAACGGTGACAACCGGTACTGGTACTGCACAGATCAGCCTTGCTCCGGGATATGCTGATAATGGTGTTTACACTGTAACAGCTAAAATTGATGACGGAAGAGGTGCGTTTGATACAAAATCATTTACGATCACGGTAAATGACGTGAATCCTAATTATAAGATCTATGTGAACTTCACCACAAGTGCGATCCTGGCTGGTGATCCATGGAATAACACCGCGAAAAACCCGGCTGCCGGAGATCTCTTCAGCAACCTGAAAAATGACGCAGGTGCAACCACATCAGTAAGCCTGCAACTGATGAATACATGGCAGGGTTCAAATACCAATGGTGCCAATACCGGCAATAACTCTGGTGTTTATCCTGATAACGTATTGAGAAGTTCTTACTATACCAATACCGTTACGCAGAATGTGAAAGTTGCTGGTCTGACACCGGGTGGTAAATACAGCTTCACATTCCTGGGCAGCAGGTTCAACCCATCAGGTAGTGTTGCAACCGTTTATTCGATCGGCGCTCAAAGCGTAACCCTGGATGCAGCGAATAACTATCTTAATACTGTAAGTATTAATAACGTATCACCTGCAGCTGATGGTACAATCACATTTACCGTTGCTAAAGCAGCTGGCGCTACATTTGGTTACATCAACTCCGTGGTCATCGAATCTGTATATGACGATGGTACTGCTCCTGCAAAACCACGTAACCTCTCTGGTTCATTCGTAAGCGGAAATGCTCGCCTGACATGGGTTGACGCAGCTTACAATGAAACTGCTTACCAGGTTTACAGATCAAATACACGTACCGGTACGTATACATTGCTGAACCCTGCAGGAAACAACGCCAACGCTACATCTTATGATGATGCAACTGTAAGCGGAAACAAAACGTTCTACTACGCAGTTCGCGCGATCAATAGCTATGGTAACTCGCCGTTCAGTGATACTGTATCAGTTACAACGCCGAATACAAGCCCACTGATTACTACGATCAGCGATGTGAACATGAACACTGGTGAAATACGTAATGTAAACGTTTCATCAACAGATGATCCGGGTGATGTGATCTCTCTCAGCCTGACTGGTGCTCCTTCATGGGTGACCCTGTCTGACAACGGAAACGGTACGGGTGTGATCTCTATTCAGCCTGGTACTATTGCAGGTGCTTTCAGCGCAACGCTGACAGCTACTGACAATGCAGGCGCAAGCAGCAGCAGAACATTTAATATCAATGTTGTTGACGCAAGCCTCACCTATACTTACGTGAACTTTAACCAGACTTATCCTGTAACTGGCTGGAATAACTTCAACAGTGCTCCTGGCGCCGGTGTGGCGATCACCAACCTGAAGGATAAGGATAATGGTTCTACCGGAATGAATATCACCCTGACAGATGGATGGGCTGGTGCATCCCCAAGTGGTACCCTCACAGGTAACAACAGCGGAGTTTATCCGGATGATGTAATGAGAACATCTTATTATGATGCAACTGCCGGCGGAAGACGTATTACGCTGACTAATCTGCCTACTAATAAGAAATATAACCTGATCTTCTCTGCAAGCCGTGCAAGCACTGGCTCGCTGATCACCCGCTATACTGCTGGCGGAAAATCAGGAGACCTGAACGTTGACAATAACACTGCAGGTTTTGTTAAGCTGACTGACATTTCTCCAAATGCGAGCGGACAGATAGAGATCGTAGTAAGCAAAGTGGGAAGTTCTTCTAACTTCTACATTGGTGCTCTTGAAATTCAGTCTTATCCATTCCTCGCAGTAGCATTGCCTCCAACGAATGTTACAGCAACAGGAGTTTCTGTTGACCGTATCAAAATCGACTGGACAAATGCAGGAAGTGCTGGTACAGGATATGAACTCTGGAGAAGCTCGTCTTATAGCGGTACTTATACTAAGATCGCTGACCTGGCTCTGAGCGCCACGACTTATACCAATACCGGTCTGACTGGTGGTACAGTTTACTATTACAAGATCCGTACAGTGAAAGGTGGTGGAGAGTTCACTGAGTTCAGTAACATCGCAAGCGCTTCTACAGTATCTTATATAGTGAATGTCAACCTGAATGACGCGGCAGCCAACGCACAGTCTGGCGGTTGGAATAATACCAACACATTGCTCTCTACAGGATTTACCCTGCCAAACCTGATCAACTCGCTTGATCAGCAGACAGGCATCAACTTCAACATTGTTGAGAACTTCAGCGGATTCAACAATGCCCTGGGCCTGTCTACCGGAGATAACTCTGGTGCAGTACCTGACAAAGTGATGAGCAACTTCTATTTCCTTGATTTTGCTGATACAGCGCGCTTTAAATTCAGCAGCCTGAATCATGCAACGGCTTATAACGTGATATTCTATGCCGGCTCTTCTTATTCACCAACGAACAACACGGTTTATAAGATCGGTAACCAGACAGTATCATTGAGCTCTACCAACAACTATAATAACACAGTGAAAATCAACAATATCACTCCTGATGAAAATGGAGAGATCTTAGTAACTGTTTATTCTTCAGTTGGTTATGGATTCCTCAATAGTGTGTCTCTTGAAGCTATTCCGAACGTAATACCTGAAGCTCCAACGAGCCTGGTAGCCCGGACGAGTGGCGACGCGCAGACTGCGCCAACCACAGCAACAGCTACAAATGCCGTGACTGCTGACGCTTCGAGAACTCAAGTAATTGAAATAGAAGATGCTACGTTGATCAAAGCGTTCCCGAATCCTTTTGTTAACGATTTGACAGTTCAGTTGCACCTGAAGCAGGATGTTGCTAAATTTGCTGTAGTTTTGTACGATTTCAGTGGAAAAATCGTTTATCGTAAGGAATTCAATAACGCAGCAAAAGGTGTTTGGAGACAGCAATTAGACCTCAACGGTAAGATTGCAGCGAAAGGCACTTATATTTTACAAGTTATTGGCGTAGATCAAAAATCACGTACTACTAAAGTTGTAAAATATTGATAGGCTAGTTTTTTATAGAAAACAGACTTTCTGATCTATTATTGAATGGGACCGGCGATAGCCAGTCCCATTCTTTCTAAAAATAACAACCAAAAAACCTAATGGAATTCGCTTATTTGTTCAGAGCTCTTCTTCGCGGCAAATGGATTATCGCCGCGTCCGTACTTATCGCTCTGATCGCCGCCTATGTCCTGACTATTGGCTACAAGTCAAAGTTCAAGTCCACCGCTCAGCTGTCAACCGGCTTTACCCAGGCCGACCAGATCAAGATCGAGGAGGACGGAAGATTCAACCCTCAGCAGATTGATGTAAAATTCAATAATGCGATCGAAAACATGACCTCACCAAGGGTTCGCAGCCTGGTATCCTACAACCTGATGCTGCATGATCTGGAATCCGGTGAACCTTTTACGAAACTTGATAAAAAACAAAAAGAAACTCCGGAATTTAAACAGGTAGATCCTGTCAAAGCATCAACGATTCTGCGGAATAAAATTGATTCTATCGAAATGCTCAGCCCGCAGAATCCGGATGAAAAAAAATTACTTAAGTATATACAGCTTTACAAATATGATGTAGCGGATATTGCCGCAAACCTTCAAGCGGCACGTTATCAGCGTACTGATTACATCAATATAGTTTATACCTCGGAAAACCAGTTCATGTCTGCTTTTGTAGTGAATAAACTATGTGATGAGTTTAAGCGTTTTTATGGCCTTGACAGATACGACCGTACAGGTCGTTCGATCATGTCTCTCGACTCATTGGTCAGACAGAAAAAGGCTGTGCTTGACGAAAAGATCGCTACCAAGAACGCTTTTATGGTCAATAAAGGCGTTGTAGATCCGACTATGGAGCGCCAGACTAACCTTTCTCAGATAGGTTCGTTTGAAAGCGAACTGGTAAATGAGCGGGGGCAGCAGCAGAACTATTCTTACCGCGTTCAGCAATTAGATCAACTGATCGCAACTGAAAGGGCAAAAGGGAACTCTACTTCTACTACTTCAGGCTCAAGTATTACAAACAACAACGAATACGTACGTTTACGGGCACAATACAACACACTTTATGCAGAGTATTTGAAAAATGGAGGTACCGATCCCGAGGTGAGGAACCGGCTGAATGTATTATTGAAAGATATGTCAGCATTGGAACTCGCCGGTGATAAAAACAAGACCAATCCGCAGGATCTGACACGAATTTCGATAGATGAACTGATCCAACGCAAAATCGATGCAGAAGCTTTGCTGCGTGCATCAAACCAGAAGATCGCTTCTTTACAGGGGCAGATCAATATGCTTAGGTCGGGCTTGTCGGGTAAGGCGGCAATTGGGGCTGATATAGGTCAACTGGACAAGGAAATTGAAATTGCGTCCAAGGAATACACCGAAGCAAGCAATCGATTGAATCTGGCTTCCAACCTCAATGAGTCGTCTCAAACAGGTTTCAAACAAACCTTGATCGGTGAGCCGGCACTTCGCCCGGAGGCATCAAAACGCATGGTGACGATGATCCTTTCTGCCGTCGCCGCTTTCTTTATTTCCAGCCTGGTGATCCTTGCTCTTGCGTTCTTTGATAAGTCAATCCGTACGCCATCCAACTTTCACCGTCAGATAGATATGCCATTGCTTGGTATCGTGAATTTTGTCAAATTTGGAGACGCAAATATTCTGAAGAGAATTACTGATTTCAAGAGCACGGAACGAGACAATACTTTCCGGGAACTTCTTCGTAAACTTCGTTATGAGATCGAAGCAAGCAAGAAAAAAGTATTTCTGTTTACCAGTACAGAACCCCAGCAGGGTAAAACTTCGCTGATCCAGGCACTTGCATACAGTCTCAGTCTTGGAAAAAAGAAGGTATTGATCATCGACACTAACTTTTGTAATAATGACCTTACTGTAGCAATCCAGGCATCACCTACGCTGGAAAAGTTTCAATTGAACGAAGGAAATTTCAGTCTCGCGCGTGCGGCACAAATGATCTCGCCTACACCGATCCCGGGAGTGGACATCATCGGGTGTGAGGGGGGAGATTATACACCAACGGAGATCCTTCCCAAAAACCATTTACTGAAATACATGGCTTATTTGAAAGAAGACTATGATTTCATTTTTATGGAAGGCGCTCCACTCAATGGATTTACTGATACAAAGGAGTTGATGGAATATGCTGAAAAAGTGATCATCATATTCTCAGCAGAAAAAGCAATTTCTGAAGCTGATCAGGATTCGATCATGTTTCTGAAAGACAACGACAAATTCTTTGGAGCCATCCTGAATAAAGTACAGGATCCTAACCTTTCGAACTAAGAGCAGGTTTTTTCTAATCCTCAACCGTACATGCAAACTAAAGCACATAAAGAAAGGCTTTCCTGGGTGGACTATGCCAGGGGAATGGCCATCCTGTTGGTGGTTTACCGACATGCCGTGGTGGGACTAACAAGGTCCGGCCTGGAAGTGTCTTCATTAATGTATAACCTGCAGGAAGTTGTGTTCAATTTCAGAATGCCTGTTTTTTTTGTTTTATCGGGAATTTTTCTCACTGCATCATTAAAAAAACACCCGGTGATCAGTGTGGTCAAAGACAAGGCTTCGACACTGCTTTACCCTTACCTGCTCTGGGCAACTTTCACTATTTTGTTGCAGGTTATTTTTTCTGATTATTCCAACGAAAAGCACGGTTTGGGAGATCTTTCCCTTGTTCTTATTCAACCACGCGCTATCGCTCAATTGTGGTATCTGCTCGCTCTTTTTAATACAAGCATGTTATTTGTTTTTCTTTGGGGAAGATTAAAGAACGACTGGCTTCATTTACTGCTCGCTCTGTTGCTGCATTTTCTTTCAACGCTGCAGGTTTTAAAGCCTTACAGCATCATTACGGACCTTTTTTATTTCTATCCATTTTTGTTCATAGGTACACGGGTTTCGAAATATCTGCTTAACAAAGAGTATAGTGTCAAATATCTCAATCCGAAAAATCTCCTTTGGCTGTTGCCACTTTTTTTAGCTGGCCAGTATTTCTGGTTCACCCATAAAGAGATGGAGAACACTTATCTCTTCCTGTTCTTTGTGATCATATTGGTAGGGTGTTATTTTTTTTACATCATATCAGCGATCATTTCGGGATTGAAAGGAATGTCCTGGCTGGCTTATCTGGGCAAACATTCTTTATATATCTATGTGCTTCATATTTATCTGATATCTGCTTCACGAAGTTTATTACTGCATTCCGGTATACAGTTGAATAACTGGATCATTTTACTTGTGTCCTGGGCTTGCGGGGTAATGGTTCCTGTTATTTTGTATAACATGTTCAGGCAGGTCGGTTTTCGGAAGTTATTTACGCTCAAACCGCAATCAAACGTATGAATCCTTTCAAACGATATGGAGGCCTGATACAATCCGGTTTTTATACCGCAGTTCAGAAAGTAGCTACTTTACTGATCGGAATATTATCCTTTATGTTACTCGCCCGGATGTTAGGACCGGCAGGCTATGGTGTATGGGGGCTTTTTATGGTGATCTCATCTATCGCAGAAACATCCAGAACTGCGATTACCAGGAATGCTTTCATCCGGTTCATGCATCAGTCGTCTGGTGACCAGCAACCGAGTATCCAGGGTGCGGCGCTTGCATTGAGCTTTTTTATCAGTGCAGCAATGGGCGTGTTGTTTGTCATCGCATCTTATCTCTTGTCTTTCTGGTCTGTTACCCCCGAACTTGCAGAGCTTCTGAGATGGTATGCATTAATTATACTGGTCAGTTCGTTTTTCTCCAGTATGGAAATGTTGCTGAATGCCAAACTTGATTTTAAGGGTATTTGCTTTATGTATTGTGTCAGGCAAGGCCTGTTCATGATACTGGTGTCCATTTCTTACATTCTTGACTTTCATCTCGAGTTATGGATGCTATCTGTGATGTACCTGGGATCATTTATTGCAGGCACATTGATTGGCTTCTGGTTTGCAAGACCATACATTTCCTGGAATTTTAACCATTTGGGTAGCTGGTTTCCTAAGTTGTTGAGTTTCGGTAAATATGTATTCGGCACCAATATCAGTTCTCTTCTCTTTCGGAGTACTGATAACTTCATGACGTTTACTTATTTTGGTGCAGCTGCTTCAGGTCTTTATAATGCCTGTTTACGTATAAGTAACCTGATCGATCTGCCGTCGCAGGTAATTGCAGATATCATGTTTCCCCGGGCGGCCAAATATAACGCAGCCGATTCCTCCGCTGTCAAAACAATGTATGAGAAAAGTGTTGGTGCAATACTTGTCTTTTCTCTTCCTGCGTTATTATTTGTATTGATATTTCCGGCTTTTATATTACAGGTTCTGGCCGGTCCGGGCTTTATTGTTGCGGTGCCAATACTCCGGATAACAGCTTTCTTCGGATTCACCTTACCTTTTCTGAAGCAATTCGGAATGATTATGGATGCCACCGGGCATCCGCAGGTCAACTTCCGGGTGATGCTTTTTTCTTTCCTGGTGAACATTGTAAACAATGTTGTTGGGATTTACCTGTTTGGTCTCATCGGCGCAGCAATCGGCACAGCTACCACGTATTTTATGTCCTTTCTTTTCAGCCAGTATCTCCTGAACAGGAAGTTTGGAATAAATGTTTCAAATGTTTTTGTATACACGTTCCAATTCTACCGGGAATTGTTTACGGTCATCCGTTTATACCCTAAAAGAAAACAGGCATGAGAAGACGTGTGAAGAAACAGAACGGTGAAAGGCAGTATGACGGAACGCTCGAGGCGCTCGTTATAGCATTTGTGGCCTGTGTGATCCTTTTTATTTTTGTAAAAATTGTGTTCCTATAGAAAATGGCCTTTATAAAAGCGATAAGACTTAACCGGGATAGCAACTTAAAAATCCTTGCTGTATTGTTGCCATTACTGTCTTTGGGCATTGCATATACAGTTGCCGCCAGTGAAGGTAAAGCAGCTTATCTGTTCATTATTGGAGCGCTTGGGCTTATCTGTACAATTCTTGCTGCCGCATATCCTGCATTTGGACTCTACTTTACTGTCGTCATAGCATTTTTTTTCGCCGATCTCAAAAGATTACTGCGGTTTGATTTACCGATGGGTGTATATATTGACGCACTTTGTTTGCTTACGTTCGTTGGCGTTGTTATTCAGAAAAGAAGAAAGCGGGAGAAATTTTTTGCCAACTATAATCATCCCATCTGTATTGCCTTTGCAGCGATCATCGTTTACTCATTTATTGAGATCTTTAATCCGAATGGGGGACCTATTGCATCAACGCTGGTGATCCTGAGAAGATTCATTTGTCTTCAGCTGATGTTTTTTGCAACAATTGAGATCATGGCGACTAAAAAACAAATGATCTCGTTTTTAAAATTCTGGTTTTTGTTTGCATTGCTCGCCGCATTGTATGCTTGTTACCAGGAATGGGCGGGTTATCCGGCGTATGAGCTTGCTTATATAATGTCTGATCCGTTGATCGAAGGATTGCTTTCACTGGACAATGGAAACTACCGGAAGTTTTCGTTCCTGCCGGATCCCACTTCGTTTGGGATTATGATGTCGGGAAGTGCACTACTTTGTCTGACGCTTTTTTTAAGCTGGAAGAATCTGGGCAACAAAAAATACAGATTGCTCTTAGCAATGTTGTTCATGATCCTTGCAATGAGTTATTCGGGTACAAGAACGGCTTACTTTGCTTTTCTGGCTGGAGTGGGATTGTATATAATGATGACCTTGTCAAACAGAAAGACGCTTATTTTCGCAGTAGTGTCTGTTGTTGCTTTCATGATGCTGTTATTTGCGCCGATCTATAACAATGCGACGTTGAACAGGATCAGGTCAACTTTCGAATTTTCGCAGGACGCTTCCTTCAATGTACGCGATATTAACCGACACCGTATTCAGCCTTATATGCACTCACATCCTATCGGCGGCGGTTTGGGAACCACTGGAGGAGCGCCGGGAGAGCTCGAATTAGGGAATTCTTTCTCCCATCCTCTAAAAGGATTTCAAACAGACAGTGGTTTTTTACGCATGGCACTTGAGTATGGATGGATTGGTCTCATCCTTCAATGTATAACCTTTTTTATCGTATTACAACAAGGTATCAGAACGTATTACCGGTCCAATGACCCTGAAGCAAGACACTTGCTTTTAGCAGCTGTTATTTGTATTTTTAGTTACGTAATTGCACATTATGCACAGGGTGCTATCGGAACTTTACCCGGTGCCTTTCTTTTCTATTCGCTTATTGCGATGATAATTCGACTTAGAAAAACTATAAAAGATAATCTTCAAACCTGACGTATGAATAAACTACTGCTTTGTGCTATTTTTTTTGTATCAGTGCTGAGCGCACATGCCCAGACTGATACGACTTTATCAAGGAAGCCGGTCGCATATGATACCATCATCAGCAAGCTAGTGATGCTTGCCATGAATAATCCTAAGATCAAAAGCGCGGAATATACTGCCAATCAGCTTGAATACGAACACAGCCGGACCAAATCTGCCTGGTTGAATAATATCACGGTAGCAGGTAACCTCAACGAAATCTCATTAAAAAGAACGCTGAATTCAGATCCATTGCTTCAGCAGGTAAATAATTTTCCCCGTTATAACGTTGGGGTAGTCTTGCCGATAGGGATTTTCGTTAACAATAAGAAGCAAACAAAAGCTGTTTACGAAACCTATAAATCTGCTCTCGCGCAGGTTGATATTACCAGAGATCTTATTCGTCAACAGGTTAGTACTGGATATGAAGATTACCTGATGTATCAGACCCTGATCGCACTTCAGAACGAATCGGTGCAGGATGCCCGTATTCTTTATAACAAAGCGGTGGATAAGTTCGAAAAGGGCGAGCTTTCGCTTGAGGAGTTTTCAAAAGTAAGCAAAGGATACAATGCTGAAAAGGTACGTGAAGTGGAGTTGCAGCATGAGCTGAACCGCGTTCTGATAACCATGGAAGGGCTTTTGGATATGAAGCTAACGGACGCATTGCAGCAGATATATGCACAGACACGCTAACATTTCAAACAACTCAGTTTTGATACACGGAAAAGACATTGTTGTAGTTGGTCTGCAACCCTGGGACATAGAGATCGGAAGCAATTGCAAGAATATTGCGATTGAGTTTGCCAGGCATAACAGGGTGTTGTACGTAAATCCTCCGGTCGATCGTTTGACGAATATCAGAGATAAACACACTTCAAAAAATCAAAAAAGACGTCGCATAAGAAGAGGGTTGGAGGCTGCACTGGTAAAAGTAGCCGATAATATATGGAATTATTATCCGCCCGATTTGGTCGAATCGGTAAATGGTTTACCTGATGGGGCTTTGTTCGACTTCTTCAACAGGGTCAACGGAAAAAGATTTGCCGCCGGAATCAAAAAGCAGATTGAAGAGCTTGGATTCAAAGATTTTTTTCTTTTCAATGACAATTCTATTTACCTGGGTTTTTATCTGAAACATTTGTTGAATCCGGCTTTCAGCATTTATTATATCAGGGATTTTCTGATCAAAAATCCTTACTGGAAAAAGCATGCGGTAAGGCTTGAACCCAAACTGATCAGTTCATCCGATCTGGTAGTAACAAACTCGGAACTCTATGCTCAGTATGCCGTTCAGTTTAACCGGCATTCGTATATGGTTGGACAGGGATGTGAGATCGAGGCATTTGATGATCGCGATAACCGCATTGAGCAGGCGCCGGAACTTTCTGAAATACCTGGCCCAATCATCGGGTATACAGGTTTTTTATCAAGCAGACGTCTTGATATATCGCTGTTACTGCATTTAGCAGAGGTGAGGCCCGCATACAATATCGTACTTGTCGGCCCTGAAGATGATCAGTTTAAACAGTCGTCATTGCATGGCAAACCCAATGTTTTTTTCCTGGGGCATAAAGACGTGGAAAAAATGCCGGGATTTATCAAAGGATTCGATGTAGCAATCAATCCTCAGTTGATCAACGATGCGACATCTGGTAATTATCCCCGGAAAGTAGATGAATACCTGGCGATGGGAAAAGCGGTGGTTGCCAGGGCGACGCCCGCAATGAATTATTTTGCAGATGTGACTTTTCTGGCTACTTCAGCAGAGGAATATGTCCGGATGATTGACCGGGCACTGGCAGAAAATTCTGCGGAGCAACGCGATAAACGCAAAGAGGTTGCCGGAAGTCATAGCTGGCAAGCCAATGTGGAGCGCATATATTTTTATACAAAACAGGCACTCTCCGCCAAACAATAATTACCGGATATGAGTATAGTTGCAAAGATCAAGTCCAGTCCGCGTTTGAAAAAATTTGTTCACTGGAGCATCACTCCTGCAAGGAACCCGCGTCCGCGTTTGTGGATAAGATGGTTTGTCAACCCATTTTTTCATAAAAGAGGAAAGTGCTCTGTAATTCGCTGGCGGTCGAGGGTCGATGTATTTCCGTGGAACCGTTTTGAGATAGGGGAGTTGACTACTATTGAAGATTTTGTCACTATTAATAACGGTTCAGGACATGTGCTGATGGGAGACAGGGTTCGTGTGGGGATAGGCTCAGTTGTACTGGGACCCGTAACCATGGGAAATGGATCCGGTCTTGGCCAGCACGTATTTGTAGCCGGCTTCAGCCACGGGTACGCAGATGGAGAAAAAAACTCTTCTGTTCAGCCATTGATGATCAAGGAAACAGTGATTGAAGACGAAGCCCATATCGGCGCAAACTGTGTAGTGCTGCCGGGCATACGTATAGGCAAGCGCAGTCAGATAGGGGCAGGGAGCGTTGTTACAAAAGATATTCCTCCCTTTTCCATCGCCGTTGGCAATCCCGCGAGGGTAATCAAAAGGTATGATACCGAACGTAAAGAATGGGTAAAGGTTTAGTTATGACTATGACCATTCCTGTTTTAACCTTATCTTGTAAATTTTATGAATAACTTCTGAGATGTCAGCCACTGCTACTGCTCCACAAAAAGTCTATTTTTATAACCTGACCGGTCTGCGTGCAATTGGTGCGATCAGGGTACTTATAGGGCATATCGAATTCCTTAAAGTATTCTGGGGTGTACCAGCTTTACACTGGTTTCCAGTCGGAGGAAAAGTGGGTGTTACTTTCTTTTTTGCGCTCAGCGGTTTCCTTATCACTTCGCTGCTGTTACAGGAAAGAGAAACAACCGACACGATCAAGCTAAAAAAGTTTTATACGCGAAGAATATTAAGAATACTTCCGTTATACTACGTTATCATTTTATTAAGCATATTTGTTTTCAGCCGTATCGGTTTTCTGTATGTTCCCGGCTATACAGACAAAATGCTGGACAATCTTTCCTGGTCAAATCTGCTGATCGTTTTTTTACTCCTGCCCAATATTAATAATTTCAGTATCCCTTATGCTGATCAACGCTGGAGTATCGTAGTTGAGGAACAGTTTTACTTCTTCCAGCCTTTGCTGATCAAGTTTCTGAAAAAGCGGTATCTCATGCTGATCAGTTTTATTCTCATTGGCCTCTCACCCGAGATAGTTCGTTTTGTGGTGAATACATTTCATATCGGCATTTCAAAAGGCTTGGTTGATTCCATTACAGCACAACTGAAATATCTGTCCTGTATCGCGATGGGGTGCGTTTTCAGTGTCTTGTATTTTAAGCGGGAGTCGGTTTCCAAAAAGTTCTTTTTCACAAAGGCTTTCCAATGGTTGCTGCTGGCGGGTACTATCGGTTGCATTCTTGTGGGACATTATGTCTTCGATACGGCTGAGCTGATCGATTATCGCCTGTATGCCCTCCTTTTTGGAATGATCGTATTTAATGCTACACTTAACCCGGATACGATCTTTAAGCTGGAGATACCACTGCTGAATTTCCTTGGAAAAATATCATACGGCATCTACATGTTCCATCCGGTTTGTATCGGCACCGCGATCGTTTTCGCGAAGTACTGTACCGGCAACCTCGTACTGCAGAATGCAATCATCTATTTGCTGTCTGTAGGGATCACCGTGTTGATGGCGTGGCTATCATTCAGATACTTCGAATCCTATTTTCTCAAGATGAAGCTTAATTTCTCCATTCTTAAATGGAGGAGTAAGAAAGCAAAGGCAATTGAGCAGCCCGAGAAAAACTTATAGCCGGATAGTAAATGAAAAGCCGGGCTGAAATCAGCCCGGCTTTTCATTTACTATATTCTCCGCTGGTTATTTTATGGGCTTATCCTTCCCGATAATATCTTCTATATAAAGAAGCTTGGTATGTGGTGTTTTCAGGAACGATTTGGACGCTTTTTTCAGTTTGAGAATTGACAGTACCTGGCGGAATGCAAAAGCGGGTAATGCAAATAATGTGGCAAGATACTTCGGATCTTTTCCTTTCATCAGTACGATGAGTACAAATGAAAGGAAGAAGGAAAAGAAGATTCCAATCCAGGTCCAGCCCAGCACGGGCCAGATAAAGAAATCAATTATTGCACACAGGATGGAACCTGATACGACCATGAATAATGGCGGACGCATCAGCACGAAACCAAAATAAAGCAGGTTGATATCCATCTTTTTCAGACCGGTTATAAAGATCTTGCTGCTTTCCCTGAAGTAGTTAAAATAAGAATGGATCCAACGGGCACGTTGATTTTCGAGTGTTTTGCCGGAACTGATCTTTTCGTCATAAAGGATAGCATCCGGTGCAAATGCAATGCGTTTGGTATTCAGTACCAGCGTTGCCTGAAGTTTCTTGTCAAATCCTCCTACCAGTGTTTTATAGCTAATGGTATCATATAAGGATGATTCAAAGGAAATACCTGATCCCCAGATAGCAGATGATAGCCCCAATCTCATTCTCGCTTCGCGGTCAATAAAGAAGTTGAACATATCTCCGATTGCGTCCATCCTGGCGTAAAGTGTGTCAGTATTTTTCGGCTTGAAGTCGGCCTGAACAGCTCTATACCCTTTCTGGAAATGGCTGTTCACTGTATCGAGGAACCTGGGATGAAGGAGGTTATCTGAATCAAGTATAAGCGTTATGTCGTGTGATGCGACAAACTGCTTTCGGGCGTAATCGATCGATTTGACTTTCGCATGCAAAGCCGGCTCAGGTTTTAGAATATGAACTCTGGCATCGCTGAAATACAGGTTGTCGATGTTGCAATCATCTGCTACTACATAAACATGAAAATTGCCATAAGTTTGTTTTAATATCGAATCAACAAGTGGCAGGATAAATTCTGTCTCCTGATGTGCGGTTACAATAATGCCAAATTCAAAATTCTTATCCGTGATTTTCTTCTTACGGTCAAATGGCCGTTTAATTCCAAGCATCCTTATAATAGTATAGAATAGCCAGGAAAGAAATGGAGTCAGCATATAGAGGGCCAGTATTGCCTGTGCGGCAATAAAACAGATAGCCAGGACGGTCAAAAAAACTTGCATATAAACTTGACAGAATAATGGTTAATCTACTTTTTACCCGGAAGATCATCCTTGTGTTCCGGTTTCATAATTTTCACGTTTAGCTTTCTCCCAAAGAACTGATTGGTTGCCTTTGAGGAATCGATGAAAGCCGGTGTAAAGTGACAGGTTTATAAACACAAAATAGTATGGTACATATAGAAAGCTGATACGGATCTGGCGGCGGTAGAGTATCCATCCAGCCAGTGCCAATAAATAAAAAAAGACCTGTCCGGCAAGTAGCCACTGATAAAATGGCTGGTCATTCAGAATTACCAATACAATATTTATAATGAACACAAGGGGCAGAAATATTGGACAAAGCGTCCATCGCAGTACGCGATGAGATATATACTGGAATGACAAAAGGGGGAACCTGAATATATTAAATAATGATTTTAGCAAAAGCATTGATTGAAACGCTCCTGCACTGATCCGTGCCTTACGTTTTTTTTCTTCCTGAATATTGGAAGAAGGCGTTTCAAGGGCGTAGGCATCTGGTTCATAAACAAGACGATACCCTTTCTCACAGATTCTGAGGGAAATGATAAAATCGTCCAGCAGAATATTATTCCCCGGATGCTCATAAAGATCTTTTCTGACAGAAAAAAGTTCACCCGCAGCGCCAACCACCGTATAAAAATCAGAGTCAAGTTTTTTCAGCCACGATTCATACTTCCAGTACAGTCCTTCGCCGGTAGAAGTAAGCGCATCACCAGATGTCGCCAGGATCTTTTTCTCACCAGCTACACCGCCGACTTTTGAAGAGCGGTAATGTCTGATAATATTCCTGATCGCCTCCTTATTAAGCAAAGTATTGGCATCAGAAAAGACCAGGAAATCTGTATCAGCATGGCCGATCGCCCGATGCATCGCTGCTACTTTTCCTTTCCGGTCAGATGAATGCAGCAACAAGATCTGCGAAAACCGGCTAACAATTGTTGGGGTTTCATCGGAGGAGCCATCCGTTACGAAAATCAGTTTTAACCTGCCGGCGGGGTATTCCAGGGCCAGACTATTTTCAATCTTCTTAAGTATAAAATCTTGTTCGTTATAAGCAGCTACAATTAAGGTAACGGGAGGGAAAAAATCTTCTGTGCCAGTTTTCTTGGAAGTAAAAACTTTTTTTAAAACGACAAGAACCTGCAACAGTATGCCGTAGCCTAAATAGCTGTAAAACAATATAAAAAGGCCAAAAAAGAGAAGAATTTCGAGGAGGGTCATGGAGAAATAGAAAACAAGATAAAGCATATTTGATAGGAGAGGAAATAAAACAGGGGCAAAATTCTTAATACTCTGTTTGGGCATATTTTTCCACAGAAGTGGGGATAATTGCGTTTGGTATCGTTATTGCTGATTTCACTGGTTTGTTTTTCATATTTAAATAAAATAAAATGTCGAAAATGAACTTGAAATTGCTTTTTTACCTAGTTTGAGTTATCAATAAAAACAATAGTAATTTCCCTCAATTATCGCGGAAAATACTAACTGCTTAAAAGGGCAATAATGCCATTTCGAACATACTTAGTTTGTAATATTTTTATCTTGATTTCCGTGAATCCATCTTTAATCCTATATCTAAAGCGAAGAACCCTATGAACCCAATTTATGTCCTTTTTAGACATAGTAAGATCCTATGCCTGCTGGCGATCTGCTTCCTGTCTTTTCAAGACGCTTTCTCTCAGCGAATTACATATGATACCACTTTTTCTGGTTGGAATGTCCGTGTGACATATTCTCCTACGGCCGACTCTACTGAGGGCATTGTATTCATGCCTGGTGTAGGTGAGGTTGGCAGCAATGCCGGTGCGCTTCAGCTATACGGTCCCCACTACTGGCTTACACGTGGTTGGGATGGCGGAGTTGAGCTCGGCAATGGTAAACATTACCCTATTTTAATATCTATACAGCAACCGGTTGAAAACTCTCGTCCGTGGACTTTAAAGCCCGTTATTGATGGTATTATGAATCGTTACAAGATCAAACGTAACGCATTGCATTTCACGGCTATAAGTCAGGGTTGCTGGGTTTTGAACCAGTTTATCACTTATATGCCTAATGCGAATGATTATTCATACGTGAAGTTGGTGAAAAGTATGGTGAATGTGCAGGGAATGAATCCGTCTGATACATACGGTGCAACGTTGCCTTTCGCTGAAAAGATGGGACATTGGGCTTCCAGGTTCGGCGGACGTGAATTGGGTTTTGAGCAGGTTAATGATACCCGTAACATCAACCGCATCGTTTCCAATATGAACGATAGCATAAACGGTTCAGGCAAGATCATCTGGACAGCTTTTGGCGGCGGTGGTCATTCTAACTTCAATGACTTTTATGATCCAAACCAGAAAAACTGGACTTTATCCAACCCGAACGTGCGGGCGAAAAAAGGATCTGTGGAAACCTTACCGATCGAGGGTGGGCAAAATATCTGGCAGTGGATGCTCAGACAGGGTGATACCCTATTGGCAGGACAAACTTCTCAGCCTCCTCCGGTACCCAATTCGGCTCCTGTTGCTATTGCGGGAAACAATCAGTCCATCACACTGCCCATCTCAAGCACAACACTTGATGGGTCTGCTTCGAGAGCTGCAAGCGGCACGATCGTGTCTCATACATGGACGAAAATCAGCGGACCTCTTTCGTTCTCAATACTCAACATTCTTCAGCCAATCACATTGGTCAATTCACTGGTTCAAGGTGAATATCGCTTTGAATTGAAAGTAGTGGACAGCCAGGGTCTTATAGGAAAAGATACTGTTACTGTCACTGTGAATGCTGCTCCTAACGCAGTACCTGTTGCCAATGCGGGAAACGATGTGCAGCTTACTCTTCCTGTTAACGCTACTACACTCGCAGGAAGCGGAACAGATACAGATGATCTTTTACTGAGCTACAAATGGACAAAGATCAGCGGTCCGGGTCAGTTCAACATCCTGACTCCAACATTACCCATCACCCTGATCAATAACCTCGTTGCGGGAACATACCAGTTTGAGCTGGCTGTTACCGACAGTAAGAATGCAACCGGAAAAGATACTGTGCAGGTAACTGTTGTTTCACCGGTAAATAACCCGCCCGTGGCATTTGCCGGTTCTGATGTGCAGGTCACTTTACCTGTTAATCTTGTTACATTGACCGGTAGTGCAACAGATCCCGACGATCTGCTGCTGACTTACAAGTGGACAAAGATCAGCGGCCCGGCACAGTTTAATATACTTACTCCGTCTCTTCCTGTTACTATCATTAATAACCTGGTACAGGGTGTATATCAGTTTGAACTTACAGCGACTGACAGTAAAAATGCTTCAGGTAGAGATACTGTCCGTGTAACAGTTAATCCTGCTCCTGCCGCAGGTTGCGTCGCGAACGCAGGCGTTGACCAGATCATCCCCCGCAGCCAGGGTTTTGCCGTACTTGATGGTTCGGCATCAGTAGGTACTACTTTCAAATGGAGAAGGCTGACAACTGTTGACTTTGACTTCAAAGCGAACGTAAAAAGGGCTGACAGCGCTAAGGCTGATGTACTGATCCTTCCGTATAGAGTTGGTGGTTACGATTTCGAACTGGTCGCAACTTCTTTCGGTTGCGTAAGTAAAGACACTGTAAATATTAAGGTGGATTATGGTCAGGCGCCGCCTCAATCTACTGACGGGCCTGCCGGTTGGCACTACGCAACCGCTGCAGATGTCAGTGCGATCCCTGCAGCACGTCTCGGAGATGTGATCATTAACGGTGCCCGTTCAAATACTATTGAGACCGGCGAGTTCTCAAGTGTATATATTTATCCGACCAGCCCGATCAACCTCGGACCAGGGAAAAAAGTTCTGATCAAAGGCGGAAAGTATTCAAGCGTTGTATTGAACTTTGGTGAAGGACAGGTGGTTGGTTCAGGAAAGGACCCTGTAATTATCACCAACTATGGTGGACAGGTCGAAACACAAATGATGACTGTTACAAATGCGGTGAATGCTAAAATCACCGGTAAATATGTTCCAGGCGTTTCCGGCGATGTTAATTTCAAAGGGCACGCAGAAGGTAAATATGCATTCAGTCGCGGTACTTACGGCATCTATTGTAATAATAACTGGAGTTCCCTCGCATCTGTTGGTTTAAAGATCAATGGGGAGAAGACCGACAGCCTTGAGATAGAATATGTAGAGATCGGCAACGGTAACTTTGCCGGCGTGCAGATCAAACAGGATGCTGGTACAAATGATTATGATGGTTTTCATATCCACGACATCTATATTCACGATATTCATGGTGAAGGTATGTATCTCGGAAGCACCAGCTCAGGTCAGCGTCATAAGCTCAATGGGTGGTTGTTGCAAAACATTCGTATCGTAAACTCTGGTAACGAACTTTTCCAGATGGGAAATATAGGAGCCAATACCAGGATCCGGAACAACGTATTTATTAACTCCGCAACAAACTGGAAGAGTCCATTCAACCTTTACCAGGATAATGGTATCCAGCTTTCTTTCAATAACGGTAATTGTGAGTTCCGCAACAACATCGTATTAGGTGCAGGTACGCAAACGTTCAATGGCTATTCAGGTCTTCGTCCCGATCTTCCATATAACGGAGATAGTATCTTCATTAATAATAACCTGATGAAGTATTCCCGCGGATTTATCGGCGGATACTGGGGCAGTGGTTCCGTACCGATCAACGGACTTGTAGTAAAACTCGATAGTAACTATTTTGGAGGTTTTCAGTTCGCTGGAAATGAAGTATATAATAATACGTATGCAGTGAATACTAATACCTTACTGCGTACTGTTACCAACGGAACACGTTACGTTGTACGTAACACAGTGTCTGACGGTACTAAATCACTCGCTGTTACCGGCGGTAATATTGATACATCCGGAACAGTGGTTAGAAATATCACCAACCCGCAGTTTGTAAACAGTGGATGGCCTGCTGATTTTAACTGGAATAAACTGTATGAATGGTCTGATTTTATTTTTGCAACATGGGGTGATGAGAATGTGACTACGACTGCAAACGTAAAATGGAAAACTCCTGTATACTTTAACCAGGGCGATCTTGTTCTGTTTCTTAGCAAAGTTTATAAAAGTAAAATCGCGAATAACCACGGTCATATGCCGCATGGTGTGACCGATGAATATTGGGAACTGCAGACCTGGAACGATGGAGGCAATATCCGTCACTTCCCGGCCGATGATTATCGCCTGGTGGATGGTGATGAATACAAGCAGCGTAATATTGGTCTGACAACATCTGCAGTACAGCCAACAAACCAGTTGCCAATCGTGAATGCGGGTAACGATATCGCTATCACATTACCTGTTTCATCAGCAACCCTTATTGGTACTGCTTCAGATCCTGATGGAAACATCGCATCGTCTGTATGGAAAAAGATCGCAGGGCCAAATTCTTTCAATATTCAGAATCCGGCACAACTGCAATCCGGAATTACTAACCTCGTTGAAGGCGTATATCGTTTTGAACTGACAGTAACGGATAACCGCGGTGGAATTGCTAAGGATACAGTACAGGTTACTGTAAGACCTGCACAGGTAAATAATCTGGCGCCGATCGCTTTGGCCGGTCCGGATAAAGTGGTTACACTTCCTGTCAATACAGTAACTCTTAACGGCAGCGGTACTGATCCTGAAAATACCGCGATCACTTACCGTTGGTATTATTTGTCTGGCCCCGCTCAGCACACCATTACAAGCCCAAATCAGGCAGTTACCGTTATTAATAATCTGGTACAGGGATCCTACAAGTTTGTTCTTGAAGTGAAAGATGTTCAGGGACTGACAGGCAAGGATACAGTGAACGTAACAGTGAATGTGGCAACACCTGTAAACCAATTTCCGGTAGCGTATACCGGTGGAAATTTGACTATTACTCTTCCTGTCAATACTGTTACGGCGAATGGCAGTCAGAGTTATGACCCGGATGGCTCTATTCAGTCATACAACTGGACAAAGATCGAGGGGCCAACCCAGTTCAACATAGTTTCAGCTACGCAAGCTCAAACTGCTATAAACAATCTTGTTCAGGGCGTTTACCGCTTTGAACTGAAGGTAACAGATAACAGTGGCGCCGTGTCAAAAGACACCATGACGGTAATCGTTAATGCGGCTCCGGTTCCTAATCAGGCTCCGGTATCTGTTGCAGGTCTGGATCAGACGATCACACTTCCATTAAACACCGTCACCCTGAACGGTACAGGCAGCTACGATCCGGACGGAAGTATTGTTTCTTACAAGTGGAATAAGATCGCAGGACCTGCTGCTTTCAATATCGTTTCGTCTACTCAGGCACAGTCAGCTGTCAGCAATCTTGCTCAGGGTGTTTACAAGTTTGAACTCGTTGTGACCGATAATAAGGGTGCTACAGGAAAAGATACGGTGCAGATTACGGTGAATGCAGCTCCGCCAGCTAACATAGCGCCCGTTGCAGACGCAGGCAACGACAGGGTAATTACATTGCCTGCTAATTCTCTGACAGTATCCGGCGCGGCGAGCTATGACACCGATGGAAGTATTTCGGCCTATTTCTGGACAAAGATCAGTGGACCTACAGCCTTCACGATCGCAACACCCGCACAGGCACAAACAGCTATCAATGGTCTCGTACAAGGTGTTTATAAATTTGAATTACGTGTAACAGATAACAAAGGGGCAATCGGAAAAGACACTATTGTTATTACCGTAAATCCAGCTGCTCCAAACCAGGCGCCGGTGGCAAATGCAGGTAACAATGTGACGATCACATTGCCAACGAATTCTCTGACACTGAACGGTAGTAGCAGTTATGATCCTGATGGTACCATTACCGCTTATCAGTGGACCAAACTCAATGGACCAGCTCAGTTTACCATTGCTACTCCAACACAGAGGCAAACGCTTGTCAGCAACCTGGTTCAGGGTACTTATTCGTTCGTTTTAATGGTAACTGATAACAGCGGCGCTACTGCAAAAGATACTGTTACGGTTATCGTTGATGCAGGAGTGGTGAATCAACTTCCTGTTGCAAATGCCGGTACAAGTATTGTGATCACTCTTCCGGTCAACACTATTACCGCCAATGGTGGAAACAGCTATGATCCTGATGGAACGATCGTCACCTATACATGGACGAAGGTTGCCGGCCCCGGACAATTTAATATCGCATCGCCCTCGCAAAAGCAAACGGTTATAAACAACCTGGTACAGGGAATTTATAAATTTGAGCTGAAGGTGACAGATAATAAAGGTGCCTTAGCAAAGGATACACTGGTTGTTACCGTAAATCCAAATGAACCTGCTCCGAATCAATTGCCTGTTGCAGACGCTGGCGAAAACAAGACTATTACGTTCCCTGTGGATAAAGTAGTTTTAGATGGAAGCAAAAGCTACGATCCCGATGGTATTATCCTTACCTATCAATGGTCTATGCTGTCTGGTCCTTCCCGCGCAGTGATTGTTGGCGCAAATGCACAAAAAGCAGAGGCAACGGAACTGTTGCCTGGCGAATACCGTTTTAAACTGGTTGTTACAGATAACCGCGGTGGCCAGGATGATACGACCGTTGTTGTAAACGTTATACCTACTGAATCGAGCGCAAGGGTTTATCCAAATCCTGCACATAACACGATTAACGTGGCGATAGAATCAAACACGCACCGTAACAATACCTACCTGCGTATCTTTGATGCGTTTGGAAAAATGGTGTATCAGGAACAATTTGTTCGCAACACGCAGCGGATGATTAAAACAGTTGATATCACTACACTTGCAAAAGGTGCTTATTTTATCAATATTGGAGTGGATATCAATCATGTCAAAACGGTTCAGTTTATCAAACAATAAAAGATTATAAAATCACTTAAAAGTAAAGGCCCGCTTATCTGCGGGCCTTTACTTTTTTATCTTCCCGTGTTTGCGACAGATGATTTTATCGCTCAGGACCAGGTTGAGTAAGAAGTAATTCCTGTTGATAACTTTAAAAAGAGAAAGGACCGTATCAATACTGATACGGTCCTTTCTCTTTTTAAAGTTATCAAACTATCTTGTTTTGATGATTTTTTGAGAGAATGAGTTTTGACCATCAGAGAAGAGAATGTAATAGCTTCCCGTTGGCAAATCATTTACATCCAGGTATTGTGAACCTTTGGATAATTGAAGAGTTTTCAATGTTTTTCCGTTCAGATCGGTCAGTACCATTTTAAAATTCGGTAGAGAAGCAACGATCTGCAGGCTGTTTCTTACCGGGTTTGGCGTCGCAGTTACTACCGGACGTCCGGCTGTTTTCAGTTTGACCGTGATTGTCCGGGAAAAACTGAATTTCCCGTCAAGATCAACCTGGCGCAGACGATAATAGTTGGCGCCCGTCAGGCTTGGGGTTGTATGGGTGTATCCATATTTTTTTTCCGTATTACTGTTGCCGCTTGCGGCCACATTTGCAACTGGCTGGAAATTGGTTCCATCAACAGAGTATTCAATAACGAAGTGAGAAGCATTGATCTCCTGGATAGTGGACCATACCAGTCTCACACGCTCCGCTTCATCAAAACCATTGAACTCGCCCCAGCTTACAGGAAGACCAATATTCTTGGTGACTACAATATTGTTGGGGTTTATTGTATAGGAATATCCAGATGGTACGGTGATGGATGGAACGCCTCCAATGAAATTGTTATCAGCAGTTACAACGGTATAAGAACCCGCAGGTGCAGCAGGGTTGCCGCTGACATTGAACACAGTTCCTGAGAGGTTTGCTGAAACGCCGGTAATCGTCAAAAGGTCGTGGCCGGAACCTGCTCCCGTTCCGTCTGTAATCTCAAGATTCACGGTAGGTGTTTTGCCTGAGAAAAAATTGTATGGAACACTTAATGCACCTGGAGAATTGCCCGGCTCAAGGGTACCATTGTTTGTAGGTATCGTATGAAGATCCAAAACACCAATGCCTTTGATCAGTCCGTTATTTACAAAACGATTGAAATAAAAATTTCCGGAGACCTGTTTATTGATCGTGCCTGTTGCTGCATTCGTGAACTGACCGGTTGGGGTAGAGCCGGAAGTCTGTATGTAGCTATCAGGCGAAGTGGATAAAATATTAAAGGTTCCGTTGTTGAAAAATTCACAATTATTGACAGTGAAGATGCCGGAAAGAATGGAGAACGTACCATTGTTGGTGAAATTATTCGTCTCAACATAACTGCTTGTTCCGGCTGGGTTGGAAACAATCGTTGTTCCATTATTCACAGAGGTAGTTCTTATGCGCGCGCCACTCAAAAGAAATGAAAGGGTCCCACTGGCGTTAACCTGCAAAGATCCGCTTCCCTGGATAATGCCATTCAAGCCAATATGCAGTTTCCCGTTTACCTGGATGTCTTCTCCGGCACCATTGTTAAGGGTTTGAGTGGAGCTGAACACGGCCAGGATACCGTTTACGACAACCTGATCGATACTTATTGCAGTAGAAAGGGTGATGCTGTCCGCGGCAGAAATAGTGATCACATCATCAGCACTTGTTGGATAAGCTGTCGCAGCGATCCAGCTGCCGCCGCTAAATTGCTCCCAGTTGGCTGGAGTAGTCCATGAATAATCGGTTCCGGTTTGTTTACTCCGGTAAGCATTTTGGCTAAAACCGGTTTGCCACAACGAGATAAGGCCCAGAATGAGGGTCAGGGTAGATTTATAGTTCATACAGTTCAGATTTACGCAATAATGGGCTAGGAAGGTTGGACCTTAAGAATGAATTTTTTAAGAATCGTAGGAAGGTTTGCGTTTGTTGTAGGATATCTGAAAGTGGAGGTGAAAATATATCAATTAGAAACAGTGGGCAAGCGTTTAGGCAGATTTAATTCGGATATCTGATAACCTGTTTATTATCAAAATTTAAGGATACCGGCTTTTGGTAATGGGATACTTGAGATGACTGCGCCGGCATGTAATTTCATAAAAAAAAGCCGTGTCATCAAGGACACGGCTTTTTACCAAACACGGAATCTTACCGCGTTTTTATGATTTTTTGAGAGAAGGAACTCTCTCCGTTGGAGAATAATAAATAGTATGTACCTGTTGGCAGATCATTTACGTCAAGAAATTGAGAGCCCTTTGCAAGTTGAAGTGTTTTCAATGTTCTTCCATTGAGATCCGCCAGGATCATTTTGAAGTCCGGTTCTGTGGCAAAGATCTGAAGATTGTTTCTTACCGGGTTTGGCGTAGCGGTAACTACCGGACGACCGCCCGTTTTTAATCTTACTGTAATGGTTTTTGAATAAGTGTACTTCCCGTTATTATCCACCTGCTTCAGGCGATAGTAATTTGTGCCGGAGATGCTCGGGTTAATGTGCGAATACGAATAACGTTTCTCTGTAGCAGAGTTTCCTGATGCGGAAACCTTTGCCAGCGAGGAGAACGAAGATCCATCGATAGAATATTCTATAATAAAATAAGAAGCATCGATCTCCTGGATGGTTGACCAGAGCAATCTTACTTTGTCTGATTCGTCAAAACCATCAAAGCTGCCCCAGGATACAGGAAGTGCAATGTTTTTGTTGATAACGATATTGTTTGCATTAACGGTTACAGTATAACCAGGTGGCACGTGAATGTTCGCCAATGATGGAGGCGCAGTAAAGTTTGCGTCTGCCGTAACTACGGTGTAGGGACCTGCAGGAGCTCCGGCATCATTTCCGCTTACGTTGATGACAGTGCCCGAAAGGTTGGAAGCACCAGTGATGGAAACCTGATCATGACCGGTACCAGCACCTGTACCGTCAGTGATCTCAAGGTTAAGTGTTGGCGTTTTTCCTGTAAAAAAATTAGCCGGAACACCGATAAGACCGGGGGAATTGCCAGGCTCAAGTGTGCCTGTATTTGTTGGCATGGTCGGAATCTCTATTGTGCCGATACCTTTTATTAGGCCGGCATTGACAAAACGTCCTATACTGAATGTGCCGGAATTAGGTTTACTGACCGTACCGGAAGAACTGTTATTCAGCTGACCTGCAGGTGAAGTGCCTGCAGACTGGATATAACTCGCCGGAGATACTGCATTTAATACAACTGTGCCATTGTTTATCAGTTCGCAGTTGTTAATGGAAAAGATACCTGAATTAATGGTAAACGTTCCATTATTGGTGAACGTGTTTGTCTCAATCCCTACAGTACCGCTTGGATTGACCACCACTGTATTTCCATTATTGGTGGTGGAAGTTCTTACCCTTGCTCCACTTAGTGAAAAAGATAACGTACCTGCGCTATTTACCTGTAAACTTCCGGCGCCGGCCAATATTCCGTTGAATCCCATGAGCAGCTTTCCGTTTACCTGGAGATCCACTCCGGTACCATCATTTAAAGTTTGTGTGGAACTGAAAACTGCCAGTACTCCATCGATCACCACCTCATCAATAGTTATTGCAGTGCTGAGAGTGATGCTATCTGCTGCAGAAATGGTGATAACGCCATCTGTACTTGTCGGATAAGCAGAAGCAGCCACCCAGGCCGTACCATTGAATGTTTCCCAGTTTGCAATTGTTGTCCAGGAGTAATTTGAGCCGGTTTGTTTGCTCCGGTAAGCATTTTGACTAAATCCTGCCAGAAAACAGAACAGCAAGCCCGGCAAGAAAAAAAATCGCAGTGTAGATTTATGGTTCATATCGATCAGATTTTGCAGATTTTAAATAACGTATGTGACCTTGGAACTTTTACGAACAAGGAGCACCACGTGGTCTGATCAGAGGATATATGGAAGAAAGAACTTGTGAAATTAGAGTAATTACAAAGCTTGTACAAATCTTTTTCGGGTAGTGCTTCTTAACGGGTATTGACCGTATTTCCTGGTTCATCAAGGGACAAACTACCATTTATCCCTGTGTATTTTATTTGTCAGAAATCCAATTTATCTTGTACAACAATTCTGAGAGATTAATGGAGCGGAAAAAGTTTATTAAGAAGTTACTCTTACTTGGTGGAGGAGCTGTTGCAGCGGTATCCGGTATAAAGGGTTATAATATTTTCAAGTCCCCTGACCTGGATTTTTTGCAACGCGCCATTCCGCTTATCAATGAGCTGGCCGAGACGATCATCCCGCAAACTGATACTCCCGGAGCCAGGGAAGCAGGTGTCGGTGAATTCATTGCATTTATCCTGAAAGAAAATGCGTCTACGCCAACTCAAAACCGCTTTATTGACGGCCTGAAAGATCTGACAGTTTACGCTGTTACGAATCATGGAGCACCGTACACGGAATGTTCTGCAGCCGATAAGATATCTATTCTTAAACATTACGAGAAGAAAAGCCTTTTTCTGAAAGGAACCGCTGCGAAAGTAGAACATAAACTTCTTGGCGATCCGTTCTTTACAACCCTGAAGAAATATACAGTACTCGGGTTTTGTACATCCAAAGCCGGCGCCACGCGCGCATTCGCTTATGATGCAGTTCCGGGTCGTTACGAAAACACGGATCTCACGCCCGGACAAAAAGCGTGGGCCACCCAATAAAACCTTATCCACAATAAAATGGGCGATCCGAAACAAAATATTAATGGCAAAGCCATTTCCCGAAATACTTATGACGCGATTGTTGTAGGTTCTGGTATCAGTGGCGGCTGGGCCGCAAAAGAGCTGTGTCAGAAAGGTCTGAAGACACTGATGTTGGAACGTGGCAGAAACGTTGAACATGTAAGGGATTACACCACGGCTATGCTGCCTCCCTGGGAATTATCGCACCGGATGGAGAATTCCAGGAAAGACAAGGAAGAAAGCCCAATACAAAGTATTACATATAATGAGGGAAATAAGCATTTTTTTGTAAAAGATAAAGACCACCCTTATGTGCAGGAATCTCCTTTCCACTGGATCCGCGGATACCAGGTGGGAGGCCGTTCATTAACATGGGGGCGCCAATGCTATCGTCTTAGCGACCTCGACTTCGAAGCAAATGCAAAAGACGGAATTGCCGTCGACTGGCCCATCCGGTATGCAGACATCGCTCCGTGGTATGAATACGTTGAGAAATTTGTAGGCATCAGCGGCCAGGCCGAAGGGTTGCCCCATCTTCCCGACAGTTTTTTCCTGCCTCCCATGGCAATGAACTGCGTGGAAGAACATTTTAAAGGGCAGGTAGAGAAAAGCATACCCGGGCGTAAAGTGATCATGGGACGCATCGCCAATCTTACACGTGGTTGGGAAGGAAGAGGACCCTGCCAGTACCGATACCTCTGCAGCCGCGGATGTCCCTTCGGTGGCTATTTCAGTAGCAATGCAGCAACCATACCAGCGGCAAAAGCTACTGGCAACCTGACCCTACGGCCATTTTCCATAGTAATGGAAATTCTGTATGATAAGGATAAAAAGAAAGCAAAGGGAGTCAGGATCATTGATGCCGAAACAAACAAAACAGAAGAATACTTTGCTGACATTATCTTTCTCAACGCATCCACAATAGGTTCGGCACAGATACTCCTGAACTCAAAATCATCAGCTTTTCCTGAAGGTCTTGGTAATTCAAGCGGCCAGGTAGGTCATAATCTTATGGACCATCATTTCAGAGTTGGCGCAAAGGGTGTGTTTGATGGTTTTAAAGATAAGTATTATGTCGGCCGCCGTCCGGTAGGCATTTATATTCCAAGGTTTCGTAACCTGGATGCGGCCAGTAAGCGAAACGATTATATCAGAGGATTCGGATATCAGGCGGATGGCGAAAGAGAAACCTGGTTTGATACCTCAAAACGACTTCCCGGGTTTGGAGAGGATTTCAAAAAAGAACTCACTTCTCCCGGTAACTGGACCCTTTGGATGGGAGCATGGGGAGAAACGCTGCCTTATTACGAAAACAGGGTTACGCTGGATGAAAACAAAAAAGATAAATGGGGTATCCCTCTGGTCTCCGTTCATTTTCAATTCGGCGAGAATGAAAAGGCTATGAGAAAGGATATGAAACAGTCAGCCGTTGAAATGCTTGATTTGGCTGGCTTTAAAAATATAGAAGGATTCGACTACGATTCTGTTGGAGGTGATTGTGTACATGAAATGGGAACAGCCCGTATGGGACATGATCCAAAAACCTCAGTACTCAATAAGTGGAATCAGATGCACGAGGTAAAAAACGTTTTTGTAACCGATGGAAGTTGTATGACGTCTTCTGCATGCCAAAACCCATCGCTCACTTATATGGCGCTGACGGCCCGTGCCTGTGATTATGCAGTTAATGAATTGAAGAAAGGGAATCTGACCTAAACATCTAACCCTAAAAAATATGCCCTGACCAGGCTGCCGGACTTCGTCAGCTATCGCGAAAAGGTTTATATGAAGAAGACCCGGCGAGGGAAAGCATTGGTTTGTCACCCGATGTGTCTCCATACGCATATACCTCCCCAAATTCAGCAAGATCGTAGGCTGCTTTGATGCGCCTGACCTTTTCCTCTCCATAGCAGTTATATCCTTCAATTTTACCCGTAAGGCGATTCTCGACCACCTGCAGGTTAGTTGCCAGCAACGATGCATTTATGGAAGAGGCCCATCGCCTTATCCAGTTCTCCGGAGAAGCAGAAACGATCACGATCTGTATTCCCTTATTCTGCAGATAGTTGATCTCTTCCAGGGCTTTCGGCCGCAGATAAGATGGTAGAATATCTTTTGCAAATCCATCACATACCTGCTGAAATTGTGACACTTCCATATTCCTGAAAAAGTAAGCCAGTACTTTTTCCTTTGCAAGCTGATTGGAGATCAGCTTTAGCTTATAGGCCACGAGATAAGGAGAATTTAACGCAAAGCCAGCATAAAACGGAAGGGTTCCTTTCGCATACTTTATAAACTCAAGAAGAGTGTCTTTCGTCGTGATCGTGCCATCAAAATCAAAAAACGCAATTCCCCTTTTCATAGCTTTTTCTTTTTGAACATGAATTCAGGCAGACTGGTGATAATAAGCATGATCCAGCGCCAGAACCATCTCACATACAGTACATTTTTTTTCTTTCGCAGACCGTTGTAGATGGCATCACCTAACTCTGCAGGCTGAGCAGTAAGCAACTTCGGCAGGTCCAGGTCCGCTGTCATACGGGTGTTAACAAAGCCAGGAAGAACGGTCATCACGTGTACCTGGTGATGAAACATTTTGTTCCGCAGGCCTGAGAGGTAAGCAGTGAAGCCCGCTTTTGCGCTGCCGTAAACGTAATTACTTTGTCTTCCCCGTAAACCGGCAACTGAACTGATCCCGGCAATGGAGCCCGACTTTCTTAGGGCAAAGTCTGCCGCTATGATATTCAATATTGAGACCGGCCCTGTATAATTCGCATTGATCGTTCTGGTTGTTTCGTGAATATCGGAAATCACTTTGTCGTTGTCGTTCATATAACCGACTACACACACGCAGACATCCGGTTTCACCGGCAAGGAAGCATAAAAAGAAGCATGTGAAAGCAGATCTTCCGCATCAAAACGATGAACGCTGCTCGGCACATTATACCGGATCTCCAGATCAGCCCGCAGAGGTTCCAGGGCAGCAGGATTCCGGCCCGCCAGTTGAACAGCATATTTCTCCGAGGCAAATTTCTTTGCAACAGCAAAGCCAATATCAGATGTAGCGCCAAGAATTAAAATGGTTGGCATTTTGCAGGTTTAAGGTGGAAAAATAAACTTCTATATGGCTTGTTTACTGAAAGATCGTGACACGCTTCAGATAAATAATTGCAAAGAAACTGATCACCCAGAGAAGCAATGTGACTTGTATAAACCTGTCTTTGTAAAGAATTTTTGTCGGAGAACCTGCATCTGCGAAAACAAAAATGATCTGAAGATATCGCATGATCCCGGCAATCACAAAAAGACAGGTATAATACAAACGATAGGTGCCAAGCCGTGAAATCGTCTCACGTGACATCGTGTACATAAAATAAGCAACGATGATCACTGCACAAATAAGCGCCAGCAGGGTATTCAAAAAATCGAGATTGTATCCTTTTACAGATTTGCGCATATCCACCCCCGACTGGAGCTTAAGCAGCACGTCATCCCGCCTCTTACCAATAGCCATGAACAACGCAAGAAGGAATACCATTATCACGATCCATTCAGACAAGGCAATCTGAGAAATGACAGATCCGGCTTTCAGCCTGAGCACAAATCCTGCGGCAAGCAGTATGATATCCAGAATTGATACATTTTTAAGCCCAAACGAATATCCAAGGTTGATCAGGAAGTAAATAGCCAGGACAAAGGCAAATTTTTCGCGGATCAGCAAAGCTGCAGTAAACCCGCCGATGATCAGCGCTATCGCAATGATCAGTGCAACAGGCTTTGAAACCGCTCCGCTGGCAAGCGGACGATTACACTTCACCGGATGCTTCCGGTCGTCTTCAATATCCCGGTAATCATTTAAAATGTAAATACTGCTGGCTACCGCAGAAAAGCAGAGGAAGCCCCAGAGCAGTTCCACTACTTTATGCAAATCCTCAAGCTGTCCAGCAAAAAATAGAGGGATAAAAAGGAAAAGGTTCTTTGCCCAATCTTTGGGTCTCAATAGTTTGAAATACGCCACTGTAGGTTAAATTACGCGACAAAATACAAACTAAAAACCAAACCTAATAGCGGTTTTGAGCAAGATGCAGTAAATTAACCCGGAAATGCACCTCTGCCTCATTTTCAGGAGCTTTAGGCATAGCCTCAATTCGATTAAGTTAAGCCCGGAGTTCCGCGTCGGATCATTTGATTTTCGTTATACCCATAAAGTGGTCAATCAAACGTTACCCTAATTTCAACCAAAACGCTTTTAGCCCCGACCGGACGTTACCCCTTATTCCCTGATCTTAATGCTGATCCAATAAACAGGTGCAGGAAGAAGCATGACAGTTAATAGTTGAACTGCTGACTTTGTAATACAGGCATCTTATTCATGATCACAAAAATTCTGCAATCATAATTCAGGTTAATAGGTGAGGATAGTGATTTCTTATCTTTTGCTTCATACACTGGAATATACAATTGGATAATAACGCAGAGTCCCGGTTGACTAATGCAACTTGTTGTGACTAAAATTATTCAATGGCCGATAACCGACGGCCGACAATAATTGTTTAGTATAAAAATTCAGCCGTGTGATATTTTCCTATTCATTATACAATTGCTGGGAATATCAGACACTAGCCCGGCCATGAGCCATCAGATTATTATAAATAAATAGCAAGTGGGATATCGAGCTACTAAGACATCATATTAAAGAACTGCATTCGTTCAGTCAGATGTAAGGGGATTAATATATAACAAACCTATAATAGACGATATACTACATAATGATTGTAATATGTTCTATTTTCTGAAGATGGACTATATCTTTTCTTTGCATAGAAGTTAATACAAGCCCACCACCCATTGATTATTTCACTTCGCTTGCAACCAGGAGTTTGAGATAGAACTTTCACTGAGAGTTATATATCGTGAATTGTTAAGTAGTGTTTTCATTTAAAGATGTGTGCACTATAAAAACATTACACACATGTATACCAAATACAAAAAATAAATATGCAGTGTGTGAATAACAACTAATCATACCGTTCACTGTTGGCATAGTCCTTGCGTCCAACCGGGCGATTAGTAGTGAGTAATTTAATCCCTAAATAAACCTTTAAAAACCCCTTTCTCTAAATGAAAAACCAGGCTCTTCGCAGTCGCATGCTGACTGTTTTAGCGTTACTATGCTCTTTCTTTTCATTTGTCACAACGAAAGCGCAAACCTTAACGCCTCGCTACGTAAACATCGCTTCCAATATCCAGGGCTTCTATGAGTCTCTACCTGTAGGATACGGTTCCAGCAATGAAACTTATCCTCTCCTGATCTTTGTTCACGGAATGGGTGAGATGGGAGATGGAAGTCCAGCGCAGCTCCCTAAAGTATTGGCCAATGGTGTGCCAAAACTTATTAAGGAAGGAAAATTTCCTCAATCATTTACTGTTGATGGACAAACGCATAAGTTCATTGTGCTTGCTCCTCAAATGAAAAATTCAAGTGTAGTGGATGTTACCTTGAATATGCTGATCGATTATGCGATTGCAAATTACCGTGTGAACCCTAACAGAATTTATGCAACAGGTCTTAGCCTGGGTGGTGGATTCGTTTGGAAACTTGGTGGAACTAAACTTGAGTCAGCGAAAAGACTTGCAGCGATTGTTCCGATGTGTGGTGCTGCCACTTACAGTGTTAATACTGCGAAGAACATTGGTACAGCAAATCTTCCTGTATGGGCTTTTCATAATCAGGGTGATCCCACTGTTTCTATCAACACCACCAATAGTTGGGTAAATGGTGTTAACCTGACAGCAACCAATCCTAAGGCAAAGACTACTGTCTTTCCTGTTTCTGGTCATGACTGCTGGTCAAAAGCATCTGATCCAAACTACAGGGAGAATGGTAAGAATATGTATGAGTGGATGCTGAGCTATTCGAGAGGTGCAGCAACGGCTCCGAATACGCCACCAAGCGTTAATGCAGGATCTGACGTATCAATTGTTCTTCCTTCTAACTCGGTTCAGCTGGCTGGTTCGGCTAATGACCCTGATGGTTCTATCGCATCATACGCATGGACAAAGGTTGCCGGTCCAACGTCTTTCTCAATCAGTAATGCAGGCATTAATAATCCAACAGTAAGCGGTCTCGTTTCCGGGTCTTATACATTCCGTCTGACTGTTACCGATAACCGCGGCGCAACTGCATACGATGATGTAATTGTTAACGTGGCGGCAGCTGCTACAGTTCCTCCTGCATCAAGCGGTTCAAAATATATTAAAGTAAGCGTGTTTGGAGGGGCTAATGCTTATTCGAATGGTGAATGGAACAACTGGAATATCGGCGCAGGCGCGTCTTCGAATGTGAGCTCAGCCGCTCTTAAATATACCGATGGCTCAACGTCTGCCGTTAAAGCTTCTCTTAGCCACAGCACTGCGGTGGGAGACAATGGCAGCGGCTATGGAAGCGGTATGGCTCCGGCGGAAGTGTTACGCTATTCAAGCTATTCAAACTCGACAAGCCGTACGCTCACGATCACAGGTCTTAATCCATCGAAGAAGTATGATATTGAATTGTATGCAGGCCGCAACAGCAATCCTGACAACACCACAACATTCAATACCGCATCTACTGATCGCTCTGTTGTTACTTACAACAATAAAACAGTTAAGGCTGTATTCTCAAGCCTTGCTCCGAATGCCAGTGGAACGATCGTGATCACACTGAAAAGATCTAAACTGTATACTTACCTGAACGGATTCATGATCACTGAAGGTGGTAGTACATCAACTGCAAGAACTGCTACTGCCGCTTCATCTGCAGCTCTGGAAGTTTATCCTAACCCGCTGACCGATCGTGCAATGGTGAAACTGAACAGCGAATATGTAGGTTCGTTCACCGTACTGATCACTAATCAGGCTGGTGCAGTTGTGAAACAGATCACCTTAAATAAAGCTGCAAAAGGGCTTAGCCAGCAATATGTATCACTTGGTTCTTTACCAAAAGGTACTTACGTGCTGACAGCAAAAACAAATGGCAGCGAAGAATCGACCATCATCGTGAAAAACTAATCCAATAAACTACCTTATTATAATAACAATATGAAAAAGATTTCTTTTATACTTCTGGCAGGCACTATCTTCTTTGCTTCTTGCCAAAAACAAAATGATGAGTTATTTCCGCAGGAGGAAGTGGCAACAGTGAATACACAGTTTTCTTCCTGGTCAACCGTCAGCTTCACAGCAAGCGAAGCTGGTAAAGGTGCAACTGCTTCCGGTCAGATCAACGACCCGGCTATTGATTCGGCAGTTGTTTCCGGTGGTATGGTACTGGTTTTCTCAAAAGAGAATAATGAGATCAAGACCTTGCCTTTCGCTCACACATCTGGAATTGAGTGGAATTATGAGATCAAGAAAGGTGGTATCCAGATCTCTGCGTCAAGCGACAAAAAAGCGTTATCGTCTTTAGCCGGCCTCCAGTTTTCTTATGCGATTGTTCCATCGTCTAAGATCGCAAGCCTGGAAGGGAAAGGGACATCAGTTGATGATCTGATCAACCTTGACTACAGTAGTGCGTCGGCTTTGCTGGCTGGTAAATAACAAACCTTTTGCGAATAATTTCAAGCGGAAGCTCACCAGGCTTCCGCTTTTTTTATTTGATCTGTCCGGGAACTTAAAACATTTGAACATCTAAGCGTGCCAGGCTTTTACTATTATGCTTTTTGTTTTATGTTTACAGAAATTAACTGATTCTATGAGCCTTAGGACTTATGAAAAGAAGAATTACCTGTCAGTTGCAGAGTTGGCGTTGATTGTCGGCCTGGCATTGGTGCCTTTATTTGTTTCCTTTCCATACAGGGTCAATATCTTCCTTTCCTGGGAAGGTGCATACCGCATGAGTGAAGGACAACTGCCTTTCCGGGATTTTGGGACCCCCCTCGGTGGAATGTATTGGGTCATTCCAGCCATTTTCTTTAAAATTTTTGGTCCTCAAATGATCACGCTTGTTAAAGCGCAGGTGTTCATTAATATTATCTCCGGGCTTGCATTCCGCTCTATCTTGAAAAGTCTGGATGTTGCACCCGGGATTCGTTTTCTTTCAGTTCTGGTATATTGCCTCTCTTTTTCCTTTTTTAATTTCTGGCCCTGGTATAACCACACTGTGATCGTATATGAATTCATTGGGATGGCCTTTCTGCTGAAAGCAGTTACAAACGATGATAATCCGAAGTTGAATCCTGTCTGGCTCGTGCTTGCCGCTTTCTTCAGTTGTTGCTCATTCTTTACCAAGCAGGATGCAGGAGCAATGGCTATACTGCTCAGCCTTGCTATTCTTGGGTATATAGCCATTCAGGAGCGTCGATTCAAACCAATATTTATATACGGTGGTGCCCTGCTGGCAGTGTTTCTGCTTTTCATCCTCCCGCTTTCGCGTTATGGATTCGGATACTGGTTCAATCATGGTCAGGCTCCGCACTCGGCAAGGATCTCTCCGTTTGAGATCATCGATGAGTTCTTCTCGGCATCTCAATGGATCAAGTTTTACCTGTTCCTGATCCTGGTTTTACTGGTGATACGTTTCGCTAAATGGAAACAATTATGGAATGATAAAAAGTCGATGTTGTTTCTGCTGGTAACGATTGGCATACTGGTTGAAGGAGCGATTTTCCAGGTTACCAGCTATATCCCCCCCGACAACAATATCTTTTTTCACAGTTTCGCCATCGCATTTATTTTAATGCAAATGGTTATTCTGATGCCCGTCAACATCAACAAACCGGCTGTAGTGGCCGCATTTACTTTAGGTATTATTGTCTGGTGGAGTGGAACGTACTGGAAATATATCCAGCGGATAGCAGAACGAGCTTTCCCTGCGAGCCATGCAACCGTTTCTCCAACAGGAGAAAATGTGGTGAATAAGAAAACATACACGATATCGCCCAAAGACACGACAGATATTCCTCTGGCAGACTGGAAGTTTTCCAGGTTGAAAACTTTCAAAAAGATCTATATGCCTCAACAAACCATTGAAGGCATAGACCGCATCATGGATTTGGACATCGTCAAAAGCAAGAAACCACTGCGGGTATTAAATATGAGTGAACTCACACCGCTTGCAGCCGAGATCCCTTTTGAACTGGAAAGGAGCAGCGACTATCCTCTCTGGTATCACCTGGGTGTGGGAATGTTCAATAAACAGGCAGAGATGTTTGAGAAAAGGATCAGGGATCATGAATATGATCTTGTGATCTTTGAACTGATTCCAACTCTTAACAACTTCTATCCATTTCGTGTAAGAGACTCCCTCTTGCAGCATTATAATAAGATCGATTCGTTTGCCGCTCCAAGACGGGGTGATACAAAAGGGACGATTGAAGTGTATGTGAAACCATAGCAGCGCATGGCAGATCACGATTATACAAAGTTTAAATAACACCTGATAAAGAGAGAGCTTCCGGCAGAGGAAGCTCTCTCTTTATCAGGTGTATGTACTTGCAAAGCCCGGCTATCTTTTTCCTACCGGAGTTCCTCCTTCATCTTCCCCAGTACATCCTTCTCGATCATCTGCTCTGCAACTTTGATCATATTCTTAAAAGCTTTTCCTCTTGAAATTCCGTGACCGATAATGACGGGTTTGCTCACACCGAGTACGGGTGTGCCGCCGTAGTTTTCGAAGTTGAAGCGTTCGAAATATTCGTGTTCGATCTTTTGACGGTGGGTGATCTCGTAGAGGGATTCGGCGAGTTTGAGGATGATGTTGCCGGTGAAGCCTTCGCAGACCATTACATCGGCTTTGTCTTCCAGCACATCACGGCCTTCGATGTTGCCGATAAAATTGATATGGGTGTTTTCTTTAAGCAGCGGATAAGTGGCTTGTGCAAGCAGGTTGCCTTTGCCTTCTTCTTCACCAACGTTCATCAGACCGACTCTCGGGTTGTCGATGCCGAGCATAAGCTGTGCGTAGACAGATCCCATGATGGCAAACTGATTCAGCTGCTCGGGTTTGCAGTCTGCATTTAAGCCAACATCCAGCAGCAGTCCGGTATTTCCGTTTTCACGGGGAATGATCGTGGAGATAGTAGGGCGGAGCACACCTTCGAGTGCTTTGATACTGAAGAGTGCGCCCACCAGCATGGCTCCTGTATTGCCTGCGCTGATAAAAGAATCGATCTTTCCGGTTGCAAGCAGGTGAAATCCGATTGCGATAGAAGAGCGTTGTTTTTCCTTGAGGGCTTTGGTCGGGTGTTCGTGCATATCGATCACCTGCTCGGCATGTATAACCTGGATGCGCTCGCGGGGTACTGCATATTCGTCCAGTAGCTGTTCAACTTTCGGCTGATCTCCGATCAGAAATAACACCGCTGCCGGAGATTCCTCATGGAGATATTGCAGAACGCCTTTTACTGCTTCGAGTGGAGCAAGGTCGCCACCCATCATGTCTAGTCCTATATTCATTGGAAGCTAATATAAAGTCAAAAGTAAATAGTAAAAAGTAAAAAATGCATTCTTTCGGAATGCGGGCCTTAATGTAAATGGTCAACAATACTCCGGCCAGAATGGTTGAAATAAGAAAGAGGGGGACAATACCCGGAAGATTTTGCTGTATTTGCAATAAATGTAGGGATAGGTACAAATAGAAATTCCAAACTTCACCAGACACAACTGTCCAATGAACCTTGGAATCAATAACTAAGATAAAACCAAACGTAAAGGAACGGCCTCCTCGTAAAGGAGACTATTTTTACTTTTTAATTTTGATTTTTTACTTCACCGGAGACTTCTCAGCAACAACTTTACCTTTATAGTAAAGTTTGCCTTCGCTCACGTGTGCGCGGTGACGAACATGTGTTTCGCCTGTAGCGCTATCAGTAGTTAAAGTCTGTGCAGTAGCTTTATAGTGTGTTCTGCGTTTTGCACTTCTCTGCTGACTGTGTCTGCGTTTCGGATTTGGCATAACTCAACAATTATAGTCTTTAATAAAAAAGGCATTTCTGCCTAATGCTTTTAATTATCCAGGTCTTTAAATTTCTCCAATCCTTTCCAGATCGGATTTTCTGTTTTCTCTTTTTCGGTGTCTTTGGTTTCCAGCTTTTTCAGCAGTTCCATTGCTTTCGGATTGCAATGAGGGCCGCTGGCATCATCATATCCGCAGGTTTTCTGCATGGGTATGCTGAGGTTGATGAATTCGTAGATCCAGGCGGCCACATCAAGATGGCTTTCGCCACGGCTGATGTAGTATACATCGGGATCTTCTTCCTGGTCATTCATCAGTTCGGGTTCTTCCACCATTTTTACGGTGATATTGAACTCGTCCCACAAGTCAAGGGGAAGGTTATTGTTACAACGGTCACAGGTCACTTCAAGTGATCCTCCGATTTCAAATTTCAACAAAATGAAACCGTTTTTTTTGTCCAGTAACAACCTTACATTCGCCTTGCAGTTGCGGAAATCCTGCTGCTGGAATGCCTCAAAGAACTTATCCGTGATCTCGTAGCTGTATTCATGAACGCCGGGCTTCAATCCCACAAAAGCTATCTCAAATTCCCGCCGGTAGGCCATGATCAACTTTTTAAAGAGTTGGCAAAGGTAGGGGATTTATGCGAGAATTTGAGGATTATTGTTGCGTTTGTTAGGATTATTTTTCCCGTTCGCTCGATGGCCGGTGGCCGTTCGCTGAAAGCTTGACCGTGCAGTGAAAAGTCGTTACGGATGAATAATCAACTGGTTGTATTTTCGGGTAACGGCCAACTGCCATCGGCCATTGACCAATGGGCAGACCAGCCTGCAAAAGGATAAGGTATTGATTTAGAATTATTAAAATAAATAGTAGTGCAGAAGTTTGTTTCCCGGCTCTTTAAGTATTTGATGAAGAGCTGGAGTTGGGTGTTACTGGTGTTGTTTTGTATTGTTATCAAATGGATCTCACTGTACCCTGGTCTTGTTGAAAGATACTATACGTATGGCGTTTATCCGGTGATTGTTGCCATTCAACGATCTGTGCTCGGGTGGATACCATTTAGCGTGGGGGATCTGTTTTATGCGTTTTTGGTGCTGGTGCTGATCTACAGAGTGGGTGGTTTCGTCAGGCTGGCCATAAAAAAGCAGTTGAACCGGCAGTATTTTATAAAAGCCTTGCAGCAGGGGATTTTCTTTTTCCTGTTTATTTATGTCACCTTCAATTTGTTGTGGGGGCTGAACTATAACCGGCAGGGGATAGCTGTGCAGCTTGGTCTGAAAGTGCAGCGGTACACCGTGGCAGATCTTGACACGCTGACGCGAACACTGAAAAGCCGGTTGAATATGTATGCGGAGCAGGCTGGTCCGGAGCGCAGGGATTCGATCCGGAAGAAGAAAGATCTCTTCAGGGAGAGCGCCAGGATGTACGAAGCAGTGTCGAAACAATATTCGTTCCTGGCATACAGCCCCAGATCTTTAAAGCCTTCTATCTTCAGCTATCTTGGCAATTATCTTGGTTTTCAGGGATATTATAACCCGTTTTCGGGCGAGGCGCAGGTGAATACGACTATCCCCCAGTTTCTCGAGCCGTTTGTGAGCCTACATGAGATTGCCCATCAGCTGGGCTATGGAAAGGAGAATGAAGCAAATTTTGTGGCATTTCTCGCGGGCAGGGAAAGCCACCTGCCGGTATTCCGCTATTCGATGTATTTCGACATGTTCAATTACTCTTATGGCGAAGTGCGCCGGAGAGATACAACCATGGCCAAAGGCCTGCGCGAGGGGCTGCACCCCGTTATTATCGCCGATATACGCGAACAAAGGGATTTCTATCAACGCCACCGCAATCCCGTTGAAAATTTCGTCTCCTGGGGTTATGGTAATTTTCTTAAAGCAAATAACCAGCCTGGAGGAAAAGAGACGTATAATGAAGTGGTAGCGTGGCTGATTGCATATTATAAGAAGTTTGGAGTGGAAGCCCTTTAGTAAAGTCAAAATTCAAAAGTAAAAAGTAAAAAATAGCCTCTGATAGTCAGAAGTCTTACGCATGGTGGGGTAACGCATAAGAATGCTGACTATCAGAGGCTATTTTTTACTTTTTACTTTTGAATTTTGACTTTAAAACCTGTTCTTCCACATCATACTCTCGATCGGCTTATCTGGCTGACCGCTGTATTTTGCGTTCTTTTTCTGGTTGTATTTTACTTCGATCTCGCCATCTACCGGGAAATAGATCAGCTGGCCGACAGGCATTCCGTGATACACTTTTACCGGTTGTTTTACGGAGATCTCCAGGGTCCAGTGGCCGCAGAAGCCAACATCGCCTTTTCCGGCAGTTGCATGTATATCGATGCCCAAACGGCCGGTAGATGATTTTCCTTCGAGGAATGGCACATGAGCGTGGGTTTCGGTGTATTCGAGCGTTACACCAAGATAGAAGATATGGGGATACAGCACAAAACCTTCATCAGGGATCTCGAAATAATCGATCTCATTATGCTTTTTTGCGTCGAGGATATGCTCCTTGTACGTTGCAAGCCATTTACCGAGATGCACGTCATAAGAGTTACTGCCCAGGCATTCACGGTTGAACGGCTTCAGGCCGATCGTTCCTTTTTCCATTTCTTCGAGTATGCGCTTGTCTGAAAGAATCATAACTGTATATTTAATAGCTGCGCCGGCAAAGCGTAAAGTTCCCGGCTTATGAAAAAAGTACCGGATGCGGCGCAAAACTAAGTTTTTGGCTATTTACTTTTTTATTTTTGATGATAGATAACGGATGTTCTTTCAAAATACAGATGAAACCGCTATAGATGCCGATTTTTTTTCAACATTCGATCGATGAGACCACCCGATTAGGGATCTGGAAGATAGAAGAAAACGAAACTTTTTTTAAGGGGAATGTACCTCTCCACCGCGATGTTACGCACCCGCATAAACGCGTGCAGCACCTCGCCGGTCGTTTCCTGCTGCAATTCCTTTTTGCAGATTTTCCTTATCATCTTATTCAGGTGGCAGATACACGCAAGCCCTATTTGCCGGGAGATGAATATCATTTCTCCATTTCGCATTGCGGCGACTATGCTGCGGCAATCGTGAGCAAAGACAAAAGAGTAGGTGTGGATATAGAGATTCCGGTTGAAAAGATCGAAAAGATCAGAGACAAATTTCTTTCTCCGGAGGAACAGGATCTGTTGCTCAACGGTGATCTTCACCAGCTCACAGCCCTGTGGAGTGCGAAAGAAGCTGTGTTCAAGTGGTATGGAATGGGGAAAGTGGATTTTAAAGGGCATATTCAACTCACCGGACAGGATCTTTCCCATGAATTCATCAACTGCTTTTTTGCTTTAAAGGAAAAAGAACTGCAAATTCATTATAAAATGCTGGATCAGTTAGTGCTGGCATGGGTGGTGGATTGAGGAGCGGCCATCGGCCATCGAACATCGGCCATCGCTTTCTAATGTGCCTGATCATCCTCATTTGTTTCTTCCACATCATCCAGCAGGTGCAGATCTACCGCAGATTCCATTCCGGCAATGCCTTCAATTGATCCCCGTATATGTGTTGCATTCAGCAATACTTTCTCCAGTTGTTTCTCCCTGGTTTTCCAGAGTTTTTCCATAGCGTCTCTTTCTTTTTGAATGGAGATCTTCATGCTAAGGAATCCTTCGCGGATGGCTTTCCATTGTTCTGCAAATTCATTGCTGGTGAGATAATCATACAGCATATGCATCTTCTCACCTTTGTTTTCGTTATTTCTCACTGCAGTGGAGATTCTCATGATACTGTCGCGTAATACTACAGACAATGCTTTCACTTCAGAAAAGGAGCAGACCCACACTCCATCTTTTAGTCCAAAGCCTTCCATATCACGCGGCATGGTGCGGGTAACGATCACGGCAACATCAGCGCCAAGGCTGCGCATATCTGTCTTGAGCTTTTCTATCCAGTCGCCACCAAAATTATTGGTACGCTTACTCTCATAAATGATCTTGCCGCATTCCATACCGGCATTGTTTCTGACTGTTTGGATACAATCCGCTCCACGAACACCTTTACCCACTTCGGAGATAATGTCAAAGGGGAAGGCGGTGCGTAACAGTTCTTCGAGTGCAAGTTCCTGGATCTCGCCCTGAAGCTGAGTGGAACCCTGCTCGGCTTTCCGCCGCATCTCATCAGCGAGCTTTTTTTGGTCTTCGAGTTGCTTCTCCAGTTCTTTTACACGAAGCTGGAATTCATTCTCTCTTGCTGCAACTTTTTGCTCCTCTATCTTTCGTAGTTCTTCTGACAACTTTTCGCGCTCCTGTTGGAGCTTTTTCTGAACGGTCAGGTCAAGCTCCTCTGTTTTTGTTTTTAGTTCCTGCTCCAGCCTGAGATACTCAACTTCCTTCTCCCGGGCAGTCCTTAATGCCTCTTCATTTTCCTTTTTTGTCTGCGCTTCTATTTTGCGAATTTCTTCCAGATGTTTGTCTCTCTCCATGCGCACTTTTTTTTCCAAAGTGAGCTCCAACTCTTCTTCTTTTGTTTTCAGCTCCTGTTCTTTTTTGAGATATTCCAGCTCTTTCTGGCGTGCTGTTTTCAGCTTTTCCTCTTTGTCCTTGTTATTTTGTTCAAGTAAAAGAAGTTTGTTCTCAAAATCACCGGCTACACTTTTCCGGATATTTTCTTCCATAGTTTGCTGCATACGCTTACGTTCGTCTTCCAGTTTAACCTGGAATTCCTCGTTTTTTTTGCGTTGCCAGTCGGCGGCTTTCAGACGCAGTTCTTTTTCCACTTCTTCCCGTATTGCGTCATTGGGTTCAAACTGGTGACCGCAATTCGGGCACTTGATATCGGTAGCCATGAGATAGATCGTTTAAAAGACAAAAATACAAAAGGAAGAAAACTAAGGAGATCAGTTTTTTTCTGATTTGATGGAACTACCTTCCTTCCCGTCTTGCCGCCTCCGGTTTATTTTCACAGGTAGGGCGGCAAGACGGGAATGGGAAAGAGATACTTTTCAAATCTTTTACTTTCTTAACTTGGGTAAAATTTGCGACGGATGAAAAAGTTTGTTCTGCCTGTTATGATGATCTGTTCTTTTATTCAGACGTTTTCCCAGGAATCAAAGGTTTTGATGGATTCATCGGGTCTGATCGCAAAGAACGCTGTTCTTGAGAAAGTTTCCAGCCAGTTCAGTTTTACCGAAGGGCCGGCAGTCAACAAAAAAGGCGAGATCTATTTTACTGATCAGCCAAATGATAAGATCTGGAAATATGATGTGAAGGGAAATCTCTCCCTTTTTATGGATAAAACAGGTCGCTCAAATGGTTTATACTTTGATCAGTCGGGAAACATTCTTGCCTGTGCTGATGAAAAAGGTGAACTATGGTCGATAGCTCCTGATGGCAGTAAAAAAGTTTTGCTGGATAACCTTGGAGGTAAACAATTCAATGGTCCGAATGATCTCTGGCCTGATGCAACTGGCGGTATCTATTTCACCGATCCGTATTATCAGCGTAATTACTGGACCCGCCAGCAATCAGCACTTGATGGAATGAAAGTATATTATCTGCCGAAAGGAGCGAAACAGCCGGTGATGCTGGAAGACAAAATGATGAGGCCAAATGGTATTGTGGGAAGTGCTGATGGGAAACTTTTGTATGTGGCGGATATCGGTGCGGGAAAGATCTACCGCTATACGATAACATCGCCGGGTGTGTTGGCAGACAAACAACTTTTCTATAACCAGGGTTCCGATGGTATTACGCTGGATAATAAAGGCAATCTGTATCTCAGCGGAAATGGTGTTACGATCATTGATAAAACGGGTAAAAAAATCGGTTATATACCCGTCCCCTCAAAATGGGTAGGTAATTTATGTTTTGGAGGAAAGAAAAAGAATATTCTTTTTATAACAGCTTCCGAATCTATTTATACAATTAAGATGAAGGTGAAAGGCGTTGAGTGATCAATGCTATTCTTCATATTGCTTCAGGATCATTTACTGTTCAGCATTCTGCTGTTGAAAACATCATGACACGCCGTTAAAAAACATTTTTACGGCGTGTAAAACCCATGGTGCCCGCCCTGCTATTGACTAGCTTTAAATTGTCAATAGAAACAATATGCCTTTTGTAAATGGTCCGGTGATATTATCAGGTAAATGTGGAGTAAGAGTCAATAAGCAAATAGCTTCAGTATTCTCTGTTGCATTTGTATTGTTGGTGATCCTGTTTTTTGCACATCGCCATAGTGGAAATACTTTGTCAGTCCGGGAATACCGGGTCTGCGAAAAAGGGTGTTGCCGAAACTGTGGCAAAAAGTGAATGATAGCAAGAAGGTATCTGAAGAAGGAGGGTGTGTTGTTTATTTCTAAAAAGAATAAATCAACAACAATGCTAACTACAACAAGAATGGGTGGAGTGCTGGTGTTCACAGCGGCTGCAATTGCGTTAACAGTTTACGGATGCAGTAAGAATGGTAATGACCGGGGCAGTGAAAAGAATCATGAAGAGGTTTTGTTTGAAGACGGAAGTGATCGCTCTTTTCAAAAGCCAGGTGAAGTATTACTTGGCGCGAACGTGAAAAAAGTAGTGAAGATCCAGGCGGATCATAGCGTAGTCTGCCAGATACAAACATCACAGGAATGGAAGCAGGCTTGCAGCGGCGTAAAACTTGATCTGACGCAGATAAAAAGAACATATGTACACAGTACAGATGCATCTGTTGTTACCATTCCTATCGTATCCACGGGAGTGACAAGTGAATACTTTAATGTGTTTGTCTCCCGGGAAAATGTATTGATCACGAAGTTCTCTGAAACACCAAAGGACGGCGGGGGGACTACCTGCAAGGTGCAATCGGCCTCCGGAGAGTTGTATTATCAGTTTGATATCAACAGTCAGAACCTCATTGGAAACTGGAAATTTAATAAAGAGCTGCCGAAGCTGACAGGTGCGGGGAAAAGCTTATCGCTGACAGGCCGGGACGCAACAGACTGTACAAAAAAGAAATTCAATAGCTGTATGACTTGTGTGATCGTTGATGTTTGCGGATCGGACTGGATCTGCGCGGTCGCTTGTGGTGTGGCGGTACCAAGTTGTGTTGGAGGCGCTGCCCTTTACTGTCTTATTGCATAACTAAAATCTGACAAAAATGTCCTTTAATTTTTTTTCATGGTGGAAAATTCTGAGATATGCTGTTTGCGCACTGGTTGCTTTTTGGGGATTTATGATGGTGTTTGTTCAAGGAAACAGCTCCGCAGGCAGGATTCTTTTGATGATCGCAGCGATCGGCGTTTTTTCAACGATGGCTTTCGATTTGTTTGACAAGCATATGCGAAACAAAAATTGACGAATAGTTCATAGTTATAAGGTGATAAGAGGGTTGCAGCGATGCAACCTTCTTTTTTTCAACTAACAATCCCTGATGTATGCTATGGCTGGTAATAAGCAGCCGGTTTAAAACCCAGGAGATAGTTTGTGTTGGAGATCATAAATTATTACGATTTTTGCAATCTTTTGATCAGGTATTTATTTAAGTTTTATCATTGATATGAATCGTTCTGTTTTATTGGATCTCTTGTCGGCATACAACACAGATGACGAAGCTGAGCTTGAGATGTTAAAGGAAACCATGGCTTTTGTAGAAGCGAATGAGAATTGTTTTGATCGTGAGTTATTGGAGGGGCATGTAACAGGTTCTGCCTGGATCCTGAATCCCGGAAGAACGCATGTGCTGATGATGCATCATAAAAAGCTTGACCGCTGGTTTCAACCGGGAGGTCATTGTGATGGGGAACCTGATGTACAGGCGGTAGCAGCCAAAGAGGCGCAGGAGGAGACCGGTTTGGTCGTTTCGCCATTAAGCAATGCGATCCTGGATGTGGATGTGCATGTGATCCCGGAAAGAAAAGCAGTCCCTGAGCATAAACATTATGACATACGTTTTTTGTTTTCTGCAGAGATGGACCGCGAAGTGCTCGATGATAATGAGGAAGCGAACGAGGTGAGATGGATTGAGTTGGGGAAAGTGTATCTGTTTAATGATACGGATTCTATAGGGAGACTGGTGAGGAAGGTAAAGCCCGGGCATAAAAACGCAACTGTGTAGATTTAATCGCAATTCCAGTTCTCTCTAATCTGGATAAGGTTATACATGCGAGACGTATACTTTGCAAATGAAAGCTTGTCGTATTCTTTCGGCCTGATCGTGTTCCTGACAGAGGCAAGACAGTTGATTGGAAAGAATGCTATTAAACTGATCTTTTGTTGTAAGAGATCTATATGGAAATAAGAAAAGCCAGTCGAACGACTGGCTTTTTGTGCCCCGGATCGGACTTGAACCGATACGGCCATTGCTGGCCACAGGATTTTAAGT
>VFQP010000509.1_pt1 | contig 72643 bp, 137 predicted proteins | sample 3512351 | NCBI WGS metagenome assembly VFQP01 (sample SAMN10412372, study PRJNA504923) | tailings metagenome | isolation source: Relicate 1 Philex TSF1 revegetated site | place: Philippines: Tuba, Benguet | collected 2017-08-29
GTGCATGTATGGTGCATGTATGGTGGATATATGGTGTATGTATGGTGGATGTATGATACATATGCCCGCGACTCAATAGTTGGTAACTATGCATCATGATATACCCACACCAACATGTACACCACACCACATAAGAAACAGTGTGTACTGCCACGCATGTTATCATACATACATACACCATACACCATCATACACCATCATACACCATCATACACCATCATACATCATCATACACCATACACCATCATACACCATCATACATCATCATACACCATCATACATCATCATACATCATCATACATCATCATACATCATCATACATCATCATACATCATCATACATCATCATACATCATCATACATCATCATTCATCATCATACATCATCATACATCATCATGCACATCTCCACAGGAATTGGGCCCATGGTGTGGTGCTGTTGTTCTGCGTGAAGTACTGTTGTCAGTGGGGTACTCTGGGTCAACACACATGTATATTGGTCAACAGCGTGTAAGTAAACCACTGGGAGAACTCACTGGCCCTGCCTCCACACACACCGAGGCTGGTCAAACACCGGTCAACCCGTATGAGACACCTCTTGACAAGGATGATGAAGCTGCCCTGGATGCATTGGATGCACATTTATTGGCACAGGCGAAAGAACAACATTTGTTTGGGTATGTGTGTATGTTGTTGTGTATGATATTGTGTATAGCATAGTGAATCAACTCCTGTATCCATACGCATCCATTCCCACGCCCCTCCCCCACGTGCCACCTCAACACATCCACCACCCACCTCAACACAACCACCCCACCCCGTCCACACCCACACATCACCCACACAGGTTTATGCAGGAGCATGGTGACTCCCTTGCAAACCACAACCTTGTATTGGCTGATGTCAGGGATGACACTAAGGCCATGTGTAGGTCAGTCAAGGAGGCCACTGATGCATGTCTGACTTTGTTATTGGCTGGTAAAGCTGAACTGTCACATGCACTACAAGGTACCTCATTTTCATGTGGTGTGTGTGTGGTTTATGTACCTAGTGTTTTTTTTTGGTGGGGGGAGGGTTGGGATAGAGTGTATGGTTGAGGGTGGGTGGGTGGGTGGGTATGGGAACATGGCAGTGGTTGCAGCATGGTATACTCATGCACCCATGTACTAGTGCACCAATGTATTCACACCATATACACACACACTACATATACACACACACAACATATACATACACACACACACACCATACATACACCACAACCATGATTCCCACAAACCATATACATACCCACACCATACACACCCACATCACACACAATCACACAGCTGTCAAAACCCAGTGGCGTGCAGCACTCCCCCATGGGCGTGCTCGTGTGGGTGAAGCACTTGCTGCTGTATTGAAAAAGGCACTGTCAGGCATATCAGTGCAGGAGCTGCAGGAGGAAGTTTCCCAGGCAGATGCGACTGGGTGTTTCAATAGAAACCGTGGAGGGAGGGGATTGCTTGCACCCAAGCTCATTGTGTTGGCAAAGAAGCTCATTGCATGCACGGTAGGGGTCTGTAGGGGTGTGGTGGGTGTTTAGGGGGTGGGGGGGGTGGAGAATTGTACTTGTCATTGTGTGTGATGCAGGGTTTTTTAGGTATTCACTGAAGAAATGTGCATACTGTACACCACAAGCACATATTACAACCACACACAATGCAACTTCGCACAAGACAAACCACACACACACACACAAGCCACATACATCACAACCACACACGTCACAACCACATACAACGCAACCACACACACACAAACCACTCTCTCTCAGGATGAGTACAAACGGAGTAAACAGCAAGGGGGCCCACCCTGGAGCAGCATCATATTTGTCAAAACCAAGCTCAACGCATTTGCTGTTGCCATGTTTTTACAAAAGCTGCCTGCACTCAAGGATACACCCAGCGCCATGCTGTTGGGGTTGGGGAGTGATATCAAAGTGCTGGATATTACACCAGAGGTATGCATTATGTGTTGACCATGATGATGGGTCACACTTGCATGGTCAACCTGCATGGTGGATGACGTGTTGTCACGTTGCCCCTCCATGCATTGCTCCACAATGCTGCCTGTTTTTATAAAACTCACAACAACTGGCACAATAACTATAGATGCAGCGCAAGACACTGCAGCAGTTTCGAAAAGGGGCGTATGCATGTTTGGTGGCGACATCGGTAGCAGAGGAGGGCCTCGACATGCAGAGCTGCCAGGTGCGTTTTTTATACAAAACAACACAAAAGTTTGCATATACTGCGTGATTACACATCAAATAGCGCAGCAAATAGTGTTGCACAGAAAAATGATGGCTAGACAGCCTGACTAGGGTTGAATAGGGGGTCGCACATTTCAAGTCCGATGATCCCCCACTTGCTCAACGGCACCTCGTTGCCACAGTTGGTGGTCCGCTTTGACACGCCAGACGTGACGCGTAGCTGGATTCAAAGCAGGGGACGTGCACGAATGAAGCAATCGAGGCTGGTTATGATGATCAATCAGGCTGCAGATGCAGAGAAACTGGTTGCCTTTAAAAAGTACGGGGTGTATGGTGTTGTGTATGCAGTGTGTGATAGTATGCATCGTGTATTGGGACTACCTATGCAACCATCCGACAACACAACACATCGCCACCATCAGGGCGGAACAGCATATGCGTACTGCCATGCAGTCACAAGGGCGTGTGATGTGTGTGGATGACGACAATGACGATATCACAGAAATAGCCACAGTGGGTGGGAGCATCATAGGTCCCGACACACACACTTATGTGGTTGAAAAGACAGGGGCTCGGGTCATGCTGACAACCAGTGTTTCCATGCTCAACAACTTGTGTGCCTCCATCAAAAGCGATCGGTATGCTATTGTGTACATGGGTGTATACATGAGCATATTTGTGTTGCATTCATGATTGAGCATGCGATGTGGTGTACGTCATGTCAACGCATGGTCAACGCATGGTCAACACATGGTCAAAAGACAAACAAAACATTGAGAAAATCACCATCTCAAAAATCACATGCACCCTCCCACAACACCACTATATAGATATGTGAGCATGCGGCTGCGGTTTTCCACCCGTAAGTTTGGTCTTCGTGCTGGTCAAAGCACAGTGGTTCTCCCTGCAGTTGCCCCCATTCGCAGCGCTGAGGGGCAGGTGATGGGCAACCTGGATGATGCCAAGGCATCTGCATGTGTAGAGGCAATCAAGCTCATGCATGAGGTGGGTGTATAGGAGGAGGGTGGGTAGGTATGAGTATTGGATAACAATATACGACCATGCATGGACCATATTTCATAGGAGGTTGGGGCATTGTATATTGTGTTATTACATACTATCACATTTTATCACACACCTCGACACATCTCACACAACCTCACACATACCCTCACACATCCTCACATACCCACAAACACCATCACACACACAAAGGGTGGGTTTCTGGATGATCACCTACGACCAACATGGGGCAACGCCACCTCCACCAGCATACAGCCAGCAGCAGAAGAGGTGCCCAGCATGTTGCTTGGGGGTGCCCTCACACGAAATCCACCACGAGTGGAGCTCACACAGGCCACCCCTGGCCTGCTGATGTGGCAACAGGAAGCACAACCATCAAGGTATGTGAGCAGGGTACAGGGTGTGTTGCGGGTGGGTATGGCCACATGTGCCCACACACATGCACATACCGTACCCCCATGCTATCCACAGCCATCCACATCCCTCCAGACATGTACACACACACACACACACACACACACACACACACACACACACACACACACACACATCCACACACATCCAAACACACACACATACACACCCACATACGCACACGCATGCATACTCCCATGTCTACCTCTCACACAGTAATGGTCGTACCTTGTACCTGCACTTGCTTGAGCACCAGGGGCAGGCACCCTGTCCATGGGGGTTACTTCTCCCTGCACTCCTACCTGATAAAGACCTGCCTGCATTTGACATGTATCTAGCCAATACACAACCTAGCAAGGTGTGTTTGTGTGTGTGAGTGTGTGTGTTTTTGTGTATGTGTGTGTGTGTGTCCTGCCACCTCCCCCTGAGAATACACAACACCCGACCCACACACACCTGACCCACAAAATCACACACCTCCCCCCTCTCCCCCCCCCCACAAAAGACACGGATACGAGCAGTGGGTCCTGTGCACCTCTCTAATGATCAACTCGTGCGCCTCAAACGTGTGCACCACACTGCAGTATCTACCCTGCTGTGGCGTGACCTGGATGGCACCAAGGCACGCCTGCAGAGAGCAGCAGGGGTGGAAGAGGGGGAGGGACCGTTGATGTACTTGGGACCCCACAGCCCCTGGGCATACAAGTATGAAACGAGAGGGGAGTGGTTGCCTGTTTTCCTGTTGTTTTATTCCTATTTTCTTTGTTGTTTTATTCTTTTGTGTGTATTACGTCCCCATCATGTGCTGGTATGGTGTTTATTTCTTGTTTTCCCTCCTTGTGCTGTGTCCATGCGTGTGTGCTGTGCATATGTAGTACACACATAGTTTTGCACACCACAACCTGCACACCACAACCTGCACACCAATCAGCCCCCAACCACACCACCACACAGCCCCCACAACACCCACTCCTCGCTCTCTTTCTCCCCCTCCACCAGGTGGCTCTTACACAAACCGGGCCCAAGCAGCACATCCACCATCAACACAGACACCACACCACCCTGGCTCACGGATGACACACAATGGGCAGTCGCACCTGACCAACCCTACTACATACTCACACCTGTTTGTCACACATCCACACCTACACAACTCACCAAGGAGGCTGTACACGCGAGTGTTGCTGCTGCATGTGCACACCCAGGAGCAAGTGCATCACAACCCACTTCATCACCACCCAATGCACCAGGACCTGATTCATCACAACATATTGCACCCCCACCCAATGCATTACAACAACCCACTTCACCCCCACCAAGTACATCACAAGCCAATGCACCCCCCCCCTCTCCCTGGGCACATGATGCCGTTGCTATTGACTGGTCATATGTGGAGGTGTTGGAAAAGGGTGTGCAGTCGCTGGCACAGGTGTTGGGGTGTGCAGGGGAGGAAGAACTGGTGGCAATGTTGGAGAAACCACATGGTGTGTATTGGGGTGTGTTTGGGTGTGTTGGGAGAGTGTGTTGGGAGAGTGTGTGGGAAAGTGTGTGGGGAGAGTATTTAAGTAGAGTGTGTGGTATTGGTGGGGAGAGGAAATGCAGGCTGGGGAGTATGTACATGCATGTCATGCTGCTTGATACCATACAATGCGCACAACACACGCCCCTTACACACACACAGCAAGCAGCTTACTGGACAACACACTCCATGGCTGCATCGTCATCACAGCATACAATGATCGTTACTATGAGTATGGTGCTGTGGAGCCCACCCTCCGTGTAACCAACCCCATGCCCAACACCCGCACTCCCGCTGCTGCAAATGCTAATGGCAATGATGCTGGTGGTGGTGGTGATGCTACTGGTGGTGGTGATGCTAGCACACAAGCAGCAGCCACAGCAGCAGCTGATAGTATTAAAGCAAAGAGGCTGGCAGCAAGGGCAAGGGCAAAGCGCAGGCGTGCTGGTTTGGATGAGGAAGAGGAGGATGGTGGGGATGGGTGGATGTTTACTGGTACCTTTGAAGAGTATTACAGGTAGGTTTTTATTGTTAAATGACAAGGGTGTGTGGTGATGAAAGGTGTTGCTCTTGCACGTAGGGGGAGGGTGGGGTGTGAGTGGGATGGTGTGTGGGTGTGTATATGTGGATGGTGTATGACATGCATGTCATTTTGTTAGTTAACCACCCCCTCATCACAAACACACAGTCAAGTCAAAAAAGTACCCAACATCTCCCTCCACCAACCCCTCATCTTCTCCCCCCGCCTCATCTGCATACACCCAGCCCACCACACCCTCCCCCGCACCAACCACCTCACCATCCGTCCCTCCTCCAAATCCACCTCCTCCCGTCGGCCCCTCTACCTCCTCCCCCAAACCCTGCATGTGCACCCCCTCACCATGGCACACTGGAATGGTCTCAAGCACATGCGAAGTGCCCTGTGGAGACTACACAGCCTCTTGGCTGCACTCGAGCTCCGAGGGAAATTGATGGTAAAAGATGAGAGTCACATGGCGGCAGACCAGTGGCCCACAGTGGTGGATGTGTTGGCTGGGATAACGATGACGATGGTGGGGGATGTGCATGATGGGGAGGCGTTGGATTATGAGCGTATGGAGACACTGGGGGATTCTGTGTTGAAGTTTATTACCACTGCGTATTTGTATTTTCGGTGCGTTGGGGGGGTGGAGGTGGTTGCACCTGTATATGTATGGTTACATGCGCATGCATACATACATACATACATACTCTCTTTCTCGTGTGTGTGTTGTTTTATACATGCACACCTCTTGTTCTTTTCTATACACACAAACACTCTCTCTCTGTTCACACACACACACACACACACACACACACTTACTCCCTCTTCTCCCCCCCACACCCCCACAGCTACCCCAATTTCTTTGAAGGTCAACTCAGTCTCTCAAAACACTACCTCGTATCCAACCACCACCTATGGATACGCGCCCGCACCGGCCTCTCTTTACAAAACTACATTCGTGCCATTTCCTTTCCATTCGCCGCCATAGCATGGCCAGGAAGTGGCCTTCCCCCCCACCTATGGTCCACACAAACCCAAGGCGTGCGTGGGAAAGTGATGGGGGATGTGATAGAAGCGCTGCTGGGGAGTGCGTATGCCCGGGGTGGGGTATGGGGGGCGCTGGGGGTGATGGTGCACCTGCAGGTGTTGCCCCCAAAGGCGTTTGAGCTGTTGGCCATGTACAGATCCCACCCAATGGTGTGTGGGTGTTGGTGTGTGTGAGTGGTGGTGGGGGGTGGGGGGTGGGGGGTGAGTGAACGTGTGTGAGTGTGAGTGAATGTGTATGTGAGCTGGACCACACATTTGATGGTTGTGGATGTAAGTGACGCTGCACATCCCCACCCGCACCCACTTTCCACACCTCTCTACATTGATCACCCCCCCACACAGTTGACCATGAAAAAGCCACCCCCCTCTGCCCCACCCATTCCAACCGCCAACACCACCAACACCAACACCAATAACAACAGCACCCCACCACCTGACAGCAACCCATCACCCATGCAGTCCTCCTATACCCCCACTGATGACCCCAGCCCACTCATTGACCAACAAATCCTCAGTCAACATGCTGTCGAAACCACTCTACAATACAATTTCAAAGACCCACTGTTGTTAGTAAGAGCATTGACCCACCCCTCCTGTCGCAGTGTGGGGGGGGATTATCAACGGTTGGAGTATTTGGGGGATGCGGTGTTGGATCTTATGATAATGCACCGTGCATGGGAGTTGTTTGTGTACGTATGGGGTGGGGGTGGGGGGGTGGTCGTGTGGAGAGCAAGTGAGTTGTTTCTGGTGCTTTTGTTGTTGTTGTTGTTGTTGTTGTTGTTGTTGTTGTGTTACATTGTACAGGAGCGCATTACGTGCGGTGTGCTGCAGCATTGCATGCACATGTTGCAGTATACTCGACAACATGTTTGTATCTCGTATCATATATCATCAGTATCATCATCATTATCATTCCAATGCATTCATCCACACCCATCCACTGATCAACTAATTCACTTCTTCCCCATGCATGGTTCACAGAGAGGTTGACCCTCACATATTGACCGCCATTCGCGATGCTGACTGTAATGGCGAACGTATGGCACGATTGACAGCTGCACTCAAACTGCATATACATTTGCAACATGAAAGCCCAGTATTGTTTGCAGATATCACACAGTTTGCCTTGCACATGGATGACAAGGTGTGTTGTTTGTTGTTGTTGTTGTGTAAGTGTGTGTGTATGTGTGTCTGTGTGTGTTTGCACATGTACACCAAAACTCTCCCTCTCCCTCACACACCCACAACACACCCACAACACATCCACAACACACCCACAACACACCCACAACACCCCCCAGGTCAAGCAGCACTGTAGGGAGTTTTCAGCACCCCTGTTGCAACGCCTCATCACTGCAAAATCACAAGTCCAGGACAGGAAGAATACTAGTCTGACTGTGGATGCACTTGCGTCTGACATACAAGCATGGCTGGATGAAGCTGAACATGAGGCTGGTATGACATTGCCCTGGAAATGCAAGGTGTGTTTATGGGTGGTTGGTGTGTGTGAGTGTGTGTGAGGGGGGGTGTACATGTCTGCATTTTGTGTGTGTATGTTTTTCTGCACATGTTTGTATATGTTTGTATATGTTTTGTGTATGCATGTATGACCATAGTCATGACCACACACCCTTGCACACAAATCCCCTCACAACCCACCCACACCACACCACCCAGGCACAGACACGCCTGCTTGCATGGTGTACCGATGGTGCCAACCCCACCTCCACCACTGCTGCCCAAGATATCCTGGAGTGCCTGTTGCAGCCCCTTGCACTGGCACAAGCCACTATGCCCACGTTTGGCTCAGCTGATAATACAGCACCCAAGGTATTGGCTGATTTGCTGGAGAGCTTGCTGGGGGCTGTGTTTTTGGATTCAGGTGTGTGGAGGATGTGGGGGGTGTGAGGGGGGTGAATGTGGGGGCTTTGTTTTTGGATTCAGGTGTGTGAATGTGTGTGGGGGGGGGGGGTTGGATTCAAGTGTGTGGAGGGTGTGGAGGGTATGGTGTGTGGGTATGTGGATATGGGACTCCTGTCTGTGATACTCTACCATACTGCATGCATTATGCACACATTCCCCTATGTATTTACACTCCCTACCGCCACATCAATCCTCAGCTACACCCACCACCAGCACCACCACCACCCACCCACACAAACACCCCAAACCACCAACAGAGTATTCCCTGCAGACCTGTTGGCACGTCACGTGCCTGTTGTATGCAGACAGCATGTGCACCCCCACCCGCTGTCCCATGCAGCCAGTGGCTCAACTATCAGAACTTGTTAATGGATACCACATGGCAATTCACTTTTATGAAGTACAAGAGGGACAGGAGGAGACCGACGTGGTGTTGGGAGATGGTCAACGTGTGGGAGATGGTCAACGTGTGGGAGAACCAGATGGTCAACATGTGGGAGAACCGCCAGAGGATGGTGTGCAGCAGAGTGTAAGCATGTTGTCGTTGGAAGCACCCACGCAGGTTGACACAGAGCAGGATAGCGCTGAGAGTTCACAGTCAGACATGCAGTCAGACATGCAGGAACAGCAACGGGAAGAGGACATGCAGCAAGGGGAGGACAACAGTGCCAAGACATCGGCAAACCAGAGCATCAACCAGAGCATCACCAGTGCAAACCAGCAACCTGTTGACCCACACCAGCCTGTTGACTATTCAACCATCAGCATGTATGAAGATGAAGAAGAAGATACTGAGGAGCCACTTGTGAGGGTACAAACATACATTGCAGGGGTGCCTGTGGGATCTTGGGGGTTGGGATCGAGCAAACGCAAGGCACGTGTGGATGCAGCAGAGAAGATTCTGGAAATGTGGCCTGAGCAGGGGGAGTATATCCTGGAGCAGGTGCGGGTGCGGGTGGCAGAGAGGGCTGCTGCAGAGGCGGCATTGGAGGAAGAGGGTTCCTTGGATGAGGAAGAGGAGCAAGGTGGCGGGGAGAATGAAGGTGTTGAGATGGACAGCTGACTGGCTGTTTTTGTTCTTTTATTTTTCATGCGCTTTCATCATTCATTTGTTATCACTGGTATATATACACAATGCAGGCAACACGTGTGTTTGTAAACAAAGATGATATGCGAGCGTTTTCTCGTTCCATGCGTGCTGATGGAAAGACCGTGGCGTTTGTGCCGACCATGGTGTGCTTTGATGACCAGATTTGATGCTCCTAATCGTTGTTATAAACCAACCATTGCAATCACAGGGGTATTTGCACGATGGCCACTTGTCCCTGGTCACCATTGCCAAGTAAGTGCTCGGCATGTGGATGCAGACGTGCACCGCACAACCTCGACGTCCTACACCACACACACACAGGTCATTTGCAGACATAGTAGTTGTCTCCATCTATGTCAATCCCACCCAATTTTCAGTCAATGAAGATTTTAGCGTCTACCCACGTAGTGATGTACGTGTTTGACCAGTTCTCAAGTTTGACCAGCTCTCATGTTTGACCACTACTCATGTGTTCAACGTAACATTATGCCAGGAGGAAGACATGACCAAGCTGCGAGCCCATGGAGTGGATGCAGTGTTTAAACCAGCAACATCCCTCTACGTAGCAGGTGTGTGTGTGTGTCCAAGATGTGTACATGTGATTGTTCACAGGAACACATGCAAAAACACCCCCAACATCATAGGCACTGATGACAGCATGGTTGTTGGCACCACCACCACCAGTGCACCACCACCCACCATCGCCCCCCACGAGACCTACATCACAGTGGAGCATCTTCAACAAGGCATGTGTGGTGCATCTCGTCCGCACTTTTTCCGTGGTGTTGCCACTGTCGTGTGCAAACTGTTTCACATTGTAGAGCCAGATGTTGCAGTGTTTGGGAAGAAGGACTTTCAGCAGCTTCGGGTGATACAGAGGATGGTGAGGGACCTTGACATGGCGATTCGGGTGGTGGGTGGGGAGATAAGTCGGGAGCCAGATGGTCTTGCCATGAGCAGGTATGAGGAGACACACCTGGTGTGCATTTGGTGTGCACCCATTGTGTTTTCCAAGTGAATATATATATATATATATATATATATATATAATTATTGAACATGACTACTCCTTGAATATTACATACACCCATTACATCATGCATCAACACACAGTCGCAATGCGTTGTTGACGCCAGTGCATCGTGCCCAGGCGCCCGTCATTCGAGAAGCCCTGCTCTGGGCGTCCTCACACATAGCATCAGCAAGTGGTGCATGTCTTGTGTCTGACATAGTGCAGGGCGTATCGCAGCGTATTGAGCAAGGTGGTGGTGTGATGGACTATGTCGAGGTGTGCAGGGGGGTTGGGTGGTGTGGGGTGAATTTGTGTGCACCCCACATACCATCTGTTGTGTTCCTAGGTGCGGGAGTTGGACAACTTGGTGCCTGTGCAGGATGCAGCAAAACAGCCTGTGTTGATTGCGATTGCAGCCAAGTTTGGGAGTGTGCGCTTGATTGACAACATTGAAGTTGGTGTTTGATTTATTATTTTTTCATTCGTATTTGGCGAGATCATTGTAATGTCCTGATTGACGTGTTGCCAAGAATAATAGCAATCCTCGCACAGACAAACAGCACATTCAACAGTCATCCATTTCCCCAAGATGGCTGGAGAAATCGCCGCTCCTCGTGTCAATTTCTTGTCCAAATATGGTGAAGTACTACGACAAAAGCTCAGCCTTGATGATGGAAGCTTTCTGCCAACCACAAACCAGGTGTGTGTGGCAAATCTAGTACACTAGGGTTGAATCATAATGGGCCCTTGTCAAAGAGCTTTTTTGTTGATTAATGCACTTGTAATGCATATCCGTTGGTGTCAACATGATCAAAGTCCCACACACCCATCCAAAAATTCACAGAGAAACCTGCGTATGCTGAATGAAACCACACGCTACGCAAGGCTCATCAGGTACGTGGTTTTTGAGAATCAACAGCACTACAGTATACACCACAGCCTTGCCACATCTCCCAGGCACTTTATCAAAAAGGTCAAGGCAATTGCACGAGCAACAGACGATCTGATCACCGAGGCAGACACGGTGATTACCTCCCCCTTGCCCCGTCAATTCACCCTGCGTGGTGGCCTGTTGCAAACGCTGGATTTGGATGGGCAGCCATCGGCCCCACCACCCGCCAAGGGGGAAAAGATGTCCAAGGCGCAATCCCTCGAGGCAACAGAGAGCACTGCCATCCTGGCGCGTGATCTGGATGCAGGTGTGTTTGCCCCACTGAACAAGTGGTTGGAGGACCAGGCAGAGGCTCGACGCAAATTCAAGGCCACAGAAGGGGTATGGGAGGAGGGGGTTGTTGGGTGGTTGTTGGGTGATGGCTGATGGGTGTTTTTCGGTTGCATGTTGGTGTATAGTACCTAATCACCATGTAGTACCTGATCACCATTCACACCTCAACACAGCTCCGATATGAATTGGATTGCTTGCGCAGGCGTCATGCTGCTGTAGCGACACGTGCCAATACCCACTCCTCCGAGGACACTCGCAACGCCAGCAGCACACGTGCAGAAGGGCTGCATGGCAAGGCTGAAGCCATGCAAGCTGCGTTTGATGCTGCTGAAAACGAAACCAATGAGCTGCTGCATGATCTGATTGAGCGATGCAATGATGTGCAGGACATCGTCAAGCAAGCACTGCAGGCAGAAAGCTCAGCACTGCTCAAGATGGTGGAGCCCAATGGGTTTGTATCCAAGTCCTTTAGGATGGCAGCCAAACCCACGCAAGAGGAGCTGGATGAAGATGCCACTGCTGTTGTTGCTGCAGAGAAAAGCAAGGGGGATGAAGAGGTGGCAGCGGAGGTGGCAAACACAGGGGGAGCAACCAAGAGCGCGTATGCAACGTGATGTTGTGGCGAGGATTGCACATGTGCCTAGTAGAGCAAAGTCGGGGGGTTTTCAATGCTTTGTGTGAATGCTTGAACAAAACATTATTGGAAACCTACAAACCCATTCATCACAGCCATTTGCAGCAAATTACCTGTCTCACCTGTCAAGAACAACAAACCATCACACATTCCATCTTGTTGTTCAACTTGTGGCAAGCAATCGCAGCCACCATGTGGCATGTGGCTTCAGCGTGTGTATCGTGCATCATTCATAGCTACAACGCTGCGTCACGGAATGTATAGCTTGCCCAACTGTTTGTTGTCCATCAGCAACCACAACAGATCCGTCCCCCTCGTGCAAACACGACTCACACAACCCGCTTCTCTGACTTGTATAGTACGACATACATTGACCACAATGAAACAGCCGACATTGGCATCATTTTTCCAGCCCAAGTCTGCACCAGCGGCGGTGCAGGCCACACCCGACGATGCTGAGAAAGTCTTGCGTGAGGTGTGTGGATTTTGTGCGAGAGGAAATAGTCTGCTACCGTGTATGCACCTGTTTGAGTGTACATGCAACAGGTGGATACCAAGGATAATGCGCCTGCACCAAAACGACTCCGCAAGGACGAAGATGGCGGGGCCACTGTGGTACGTGTAATTGATGGTGTATGTGGGCACACTTGAAGGAGCACATTTGAAGGAGCACATTTGAAAGAGCACATTTGAAGGAGCTATACACATATTTGACGGAGCATATACATCACGGAGGTGTGATGTAGTGCATTGTGACGTATCATGTGTGAAATACCCTACTTGACACGCAGGCAGCGGCTGCTGCAGCACCACAAGATGTCATGTTGGAGGATGATGATGTCGACACAGCAGCAGCAGCCACCACCACCACCACCACTAAACGCCGCCGTGTTGTTCTTGCAGATGAAGAGGATGAGGAGGATCAAGTGGTGGACGACAAGCAGGAGGACAAGCAGGAAGCAACACCGAGTGTGAAAGGCAAGGGTATGTGTGGCAAGGGTGGTGACACACCCTTGATGACATCACATGGGTGGTATATGGGACATCACAACTGTGAGGCATATCACAAGGGTGGTGTATGTGTGCTGCACAGCATTGTATGATAATACAATAACAGCACCTATTCAACCACGTTGCTGCAAGTGTCGCACCATACACACATACATACACTCACGCATATATACACATGCATAGGTAGTAAAGAATCTGCATCCCCCCCTCGCAAGGGGTCCCCCCCTCGCAAGGGGTCCCCTGCAAAGCAGAGCATTATCACTGCCAATGGAACACTGGCATTAGGGAAAACAATACCCAAGGTGTTTTTTTTTTTTGTGTGTGTGTATGTGTGTGTATGTGTGTATGTGTGTGTGTGTGTGTTGTTGGTTGAAAATCACAAACCTATACGGTTGATGTGCATAGGGTGTGAGGAGGTAGATTCCGTGCTATTATGTGTTGCACTTGTATCTTCTGTCTCTTCCTTTCAATCACCACCACCCTCCTCCTCACCATCCTCCTCCTCACCCTCATCACTGTGCATGTCATCATCTTCATCATCATCATCTTGGATACTCAATACTATGCATACACCACACCACAACAAACACCTCAACATACACCACACCACACACACATAACACCACACACACCTGCACACAGGTGGATGGTGTGGGTGCGTTGACCATGGCAGCTGCAGCGGCACATTCCACGTTTGACCTTGACAAGCTGGCCACATGGAAAGCAGGGGACCCTGTCCCCTTTTTTTTCCTAGCATCTGCGTTTGAGGCTATTGCAGAGGAAACCAAACGACTGGTGATTATTAATATCATGGTGTGTGTGGGGGGGGGGTGATTGTGGGTGTGTGAGTGTCGGTGTGTGGGTGTAAGTATGTGTGTCTGTGAGTATAGAGGTCATGGTGAGTGTTGGTGTGTACATGGCTGTGGTTGCATACAACATACACACACATGCTACCGTCACATGAACGCTCCCCAATTGTGTAGCATATGATACATTTCCTGCATTGCACACACCCATATACACACCCATATGCACACCCACATACACACCCACATACACACCCATATACACACCCATAAACACACACACACACATCCAGGTCAACACATTTCGAGCAGCCATCTCCACCACACCAGATGATTTGTTACCCATGGTGTTTCTGTGCACCAATAGGGTGGCAGCACCACACGAGGGCATTGAGCTGGGGGTGGGGGATTCCATACTACTCAAGGTGGGTGTGGTGTGTGGTGTGTTGTGTTGTGTATTATTTGCTGTGTTGTGCTGTATTCAAACACGCGATTCCTGGCATCAATAGTCTACATTTCTCATAGTCAATACTGTACAACCCTCACCCCCTCCCCCCTCCACACACACCCTCACAATGGCATGAGCAGTCAGTACTGGCATCAATACAACACGCACAACCCCCTCCTCTCCCTTTTCCCTCCCCCACAGGCATTAGCTGTCACCACTGGGCGTGATGCCTCAAAACTAAAAGATGAGTATGACAGGGAGGGGGATTTGGGTAAGGTGGCAGCAAGCTCAAGAGCTGCTCAGCGACTCATGTTTCAACCCAAGCCACTCACTGTGAGAGAGGTAGGGGGGGGGGGGGGGTGTTGTGCATGGGTAGGGGAAACACCCATGCAAGGGAGCGGTGGGGTGGGGTTTTGTGGGGGTTGTGGGTGGGTGTTTGTGGGGGTGGGTGGGTAGTGCATGTGTGTATGCTGTACGTGCAAATACATTTTGTATATTGGGCATGCAATACATGTTGTATACATGCTATGCATGTACACACGTCTCCCTCTCCATCACTACACCCACCCATCCCCTACACCCACCCATCCCCTACACCCCACATCCCCTCATTCACCACACCCAACCCCCAAGGTCTTTAAAACATTTCGAGACATTGCAAGTGCGGAAGGCAAAAACAGCCAAGACCGGAAAAAAGACCTCATAGTCAAACTGCTCCGTGCTGCCCAGGGCATTGAATCCGGGTTTATCATCAGGGCGCTCCAGGGTAAGTTACGCATCGGCCTTGCAGAGCAATCTGTGCTTGTGGCTCTTGCACATGCGTCGTGTTTGGCTAAGGATGGGGGGAAGAACAACGAGAGTGGGAAGAGTAAAGCAGAGGGGCAGTTGGCGGGAGAGCTGGAGTATGCGGCACAGGCTGTGAAGCAGGCGTATTCAGAGTGTCCCTGCTTTGATGATCTTGTGCCTGCACTGTTACATCATCCTATTGAGGTGTGAGTGTGTGGTGGGGGGGGGAAGGGGGGGGGTGAGGATGGGGAGGTGGGGGGGGGGAAGTAGGGGTGTGGAGGTGGGGATTGTGATATGCATGATGATGGAACGTTTTTGTGTGATGTGTGGTATGTCACCATGGCATGTTAATGAAAAAAAAACCACTCACCACATTCCACACATCACACCACATCACACCACATCACACCACATTCCACATATAACACCACACCACATCACACCACACCACACCACACCACACCACATCACACCACCTCACAGCAACTCTCCGATCATGTACACTTCAAACCTGGTGTGCCTGTGCGCCCCATGTTGGCCAAGCCCACAGTGGGTGTGAGTGAGGTGTTGGACAAATTTCAGGGTCAGGAGTTTACCTGTGAGTACAAGTATGATGGGGAGCGTGCACAAATACACATCCTACCTGACGGAAGCATGCGGGTACGTGGTGGTGGGGTGTTCTAGTGGTGGTGGGGTGTGTTGTGGGTGGGGTGGTGTACAATAAAACAATACATTGGTGGTGTATTTGGTGTGTGGTGGTGGTTTTGGATGTGTTGGTTGTTGTTGTATGACGATGGTTGTGTGGTAGTCATGCATCAGCCAATTGTATATGGGTATGAACCACATGCCCCTCAACCCACACAAATACACACACAAAATGCGCCCTACAAAAAACACCCAAAAAGTACATTTTACAAAAACACACACAAAAACACCAACAGATTTACAGTCGCAATGCTGAAAACAACACCTCCAAGTACCCTGACATTGCAGCCATGATGAAGGATGTGCTGTTACCTGACACCAAGAGCATTGTCATTGATGCAGAGGCTGTTGCATATGATAGGGAAACCAACAAGATACTGCCTTTCCAGGTGTGTGGTACACATCACAGTGGCACACACAGTTTTTCCACCATTGCACACACACAAACAAACACACGCACACACCTGCATGTAACACACACACAAACAAAAACACAGGTACTCAGCACACGTGCACGCAAGGACGTTAAAGTGGAAGACATTAAAGTACAAGTGTGTCTCTATGCCTTTGACTGCTTGTATCTCAATGGTCAACCATTGCTCAAGGAACCGTTGACCAAGCGTAGAGAGGCGTTGTATGGGGCAATGAGGGAGGTGCCTGGGCGCATGTGCTTTGCGTCATACAAGGTGTGTGTTGGGTGGGTGGGTGGGTGGGTCAGAAGATGTGTACACAGCAGGTGAGTGGGTACAAAGAACTCTATACTCATTCCTATATTCCTTCCTGTACTCATTCCTATACCCCTGTTTCTTTACTTGTGTTTCTATTTTCATATGTTCACCCACCCCAATACCCATTACCCCCTCCACCCAACCCATCCCCGTCCATACTACACACACAGTCCTCACACGATGTGGAAGAGCTCGCCGCCTTCCTGGATGAGAGTGTTGCTGCTGGTACTGAAGGCCTTATTGTGAAAACTATGGATGCAACCTATGAGCCTAGTAAACGTTCCCTCAATTGGTTGAAATTGAAAAAGGATTATTTAGAGGGGGTGGGGGATACCTTTGACCTGGTTCCTATAGGGGCTGAGTATGGCAAGGGCAAGCGAACTGGTGTGTGTGTGGGGGGGGGGGGGGGGGGGATGATGATGATGTGTGTGTGTGTAGAGTGGTGTGCAATGTGATGATGTGTGTGTGGAGTGGTGTGGAGTCCTGTGCATTGTGATGATGTGTGAGTATTTGTGGAGTGATGTGGAATGTATATATTTACACACACACACACACATACACACACACTATCTTCACAGGTGTGTATGGTGCATATCTGCTAGCAGTATACGACCCTGAGCAAGAGGAGTATCAGACAATTAGTAAATGTGGGACTGGATTTTCTGAACAGGCACTGGTTCAGCTCAAAGAGACACTGGAACCCCATCGTATAGCTGAGCCAAAACCATACTACAGGTAGGTGTGGTGTGTGGGGTTGCTGTTCATGTATTTACTGGTATCACATGTACACTGTGCATATACAGTCTATGTGTGTAGGTGCTGTGCATGTATGTTGTATGTGTATTGTGCAGAGTACACACACGCGCACATAGTACACAAAAAATACACATTACACACAAAATAGAGCACATAGTACACACAAAACACACACATTATACACAACACACAGGGTTGGGGATGCCAAACCGGATGTGTGGTTTGATGCAGCAGTGGTGTGGGAGGTCAAGGCAGCTGACCTGTCCATCAGCCCTGCATACCAAGCTGCCAGGGGGCTTGTTGATAGCACTAATGTACGGGTGTGGAGAGAGGGGGGTGTTGGGGGGGGAGAATGGTGCATGCATATTCTGAACCAATGCACTGTATAGAAACATGAAATCCTTACAATGATGTACACACCCACCACCCCATGTACACACCCAACATCCAACGTACACACCCACAACAAACTCACCCACCCACTCCACAACAAACTAGGGCATATCCATTCGCTTCCCTCGCTTCATTCGTGTGCGTGATGACAAAAACCCAGAGGATGCCACCAGTGCTGAGCAGGTGGCTGAGATGTATGAGAAACAGGCATTGGCTGCCAATACACGCAAAGCACCAGCTGAGGAAGATGATTTTTAGCGATGAGGGGGGGAATGGTTTTTGTTGAGGAGGAGGGTGGTTTTTGAGGAGGAGGAGGAAAGGAAGATGTGGAGGAACAGGAGTGTGACTAGTAAGAGGATGATGGAGGTTTGTACAGCAGCATGCATTGTCAATGCCACTGCCGAGTGTGTTGTTGTTGTTGTTCATGCCTCCCCTTTTGCTTTTGTCATCGACCTTTTTTGTGCATGCATGGTTGTTTTTTCACACGCCAAGCATGTATACTCTGTTGTGCAACCACATGCATACATATGCAAGATACGCTCGTTCATTACTAGTAGTAACATACTGTCAGCTATTGGTCGTCCAATAAAAACATCCACCACAAACCCCATCACTCCACCACAAACCCCTGCTCTCATGCATCACCCCCATTGATCCAGTCTTCTCGACAAGTATGATCACCCCCATCCAATCTACGAAGCAGGTACATGATCACCCCCATCCAATCTACGAAGTAGGTACATGACCTGCACGTCCTTTGTCATCGGCATCACCCATCGCTCATATAGGTCTGCCATCTCATCAGGAGACACCTTGTAGTGAGGAGGGGAGCTTGGATCAACCACAGTGCCTGCGATATCCTGACCAAAGGTTGCTGCCTTGAGCCGAATGCGTTCAGTGACCTGTGTGTTGGTGGGGGGGTATGAGGGTGGTGGTGGTGGGTGGATGAGGGGGTGGTAGGGTAGATGTGTAGAAAAATGTGAGGGAGCAGATGTAAAGAGAATACACAGCGTAGTCAGCCTAAAACACCTCATCCAAGTGATGGGGTGAAGTGAAACCCCCCCCCCTCATACATCACACACAAACCCCATACACCCTACATCACACACAAACCCCCTACACTGAAGAGGAGGACCATCATCACACCTTTTTCTCTACAGCAACATCAGTCAACAGCTCCATAATCCCCTCTGCATCCTGTGCCTGTATCAATGCCGAATACGCCTCTGGCTGAGCCAAAAATTTGGCCTCTGCCACAAATTTCCCATAGTGTATGCGTTTTGACAGAGCTTGCAGTGCCCACACATCATGCGTGACACTGCTGCCATAGTTGCCGTCATCCCCTGACTGGGTGATGTTGGGGAGGATGTGGTCGAGGTAGAGTGTCCTGACACGGTCGTTGATGTTGATTGATTTTGCTGCGGGGGCTAAAACCTGGGTGTGTATGGTGGTGGGTGTGTGATGTTGTATTGGTTTGATGTTGTACAATTACACTGGTTTACTGTCACAGGGGTGATGCTGTATACATGCATGCATACACCAAACAACGCCCCATACACAAACACCCTGCGATCACCTCCAACACCCCCCCACACCCCCCACATACACCCACACACCTCATTGTAGGCCATCGGGGGCAACACCAATGCAGGCAGCTCCTCTGGGAAGAATGCATGTTCATCAGGGCTCGTGTACCGCCGCACCTTGCCATGCAGCTGCTCCTGTTCCCTAAGAATATACTCCAGCAGGCTGTACCGCTGCCCATCGGCACCAAAGGCAGGTACCGGGATACGATCATCAGGCCCATACACGGCATCGTTGCGGGCAAATTGGGCACGTTCAATCAGTGCAAAAATAATAGTGTCTTCCTGGCGGATGAGGGACTGACGGATGTTTTCCAGCTGCAACGCGGCACTGCGGTCGGTGTCACCCACCGTGCTGGGGGTGACTGCTTCGGGCGTGGCCACTGCAGGGGCCTGTGGAGAGGTGGTGGGGTACACGATGGTTATACGGTGTATGCACGGGGTGGGTGGTCGGTGTATGCACACACACGTACAGTGAGGGTTGTTGGCCGCCACCATTGTGGGATTCCAAGTCGTCGTGGTGGATGGCCTGGTGACATAAATGCACGTGGTGATTGCTGTGAAAGGAAACTTTTGCTGTGATGCATGGAAATGATGTGGGGTGTAGGCGTTAGTTGTGTTGCCATCGAGTGCATGCGGGGTGGCACATAGGAGTTGTTGGCAGACACGTATGTTTCTCTCAAGTATTTTTGTTAGCTCTGTTATTGCCTGTGTGTACAAACCCAAACGCACGAGGGTGTGTGCTGTTTGTATAAGTCAAAGTCAAAGTAGCTCGCAATTGCAAGCTACCAATTGGAAAAAGGTAGATGTCTTGTGTCGAAAATACACTAGGCAAACACACACTATCGTTTGCTCAACATAGTTGGGCGTAGATCATTCACGACACACCAGTTACAACAACAACACCATTTACAGCTGATGATCCAGCTCCCAGATTTGTTTGCAGTACCACCAAACTCACCCCTGGCGCTCGAGCTAGCACATAGACGAGATATACATAGCAATATACCGGATGCTTACCTGTTGGAGGGCCCAGACAAGTGGTATGCACTGTCATTGCCAAGCAATCAACGCATCTTGTTGTGTGTACTGCACAACTTTTCCACCACCTCAACCACAGTGGCAAGACAACCATCTTGTTTGGAATAGCAGCATCATGTGCATCTCGAGGCCTACCAGTCACGATATTGTGCCGGCGAAGAAAAATGGACATGCAAGCACCTCGCCTCCCATTGGGTATGCGACAGGATGACCCTGCCCTATGCAACATCTCTATCAAGTACGATGGTTGTATGAATGGATTGCCCATATTGTGTACACACGTCTTGCATATCGCACAGATACATAGAGTCACTGGCCAACCTGCACAAGTGGTGTGCCTGCATCCACATGCACCCTCCTCCGCTTCCCACTGCAGTGCTGCTAGATGACCTGCACATGTACCTGCACCCGTAAGTACTTTTGATAAATGGGTCTCTACTGCTTCATGAATGTATTGCATAGTTCTGTGTTACTTGCGCCATATCATGCCAACTCAGTCGGGTCTCATCATCAACCACTATGTTGATTGTGCAACATACAGTTGGCTGTTCGTCATACAGCACCTAATGCAGTTCAACCAGTTTCATAAAGTATCACCATCACCTCTACTCAGGGAGTTTCCAAGGCCATCAGAACGTGATGGTGCCCTTGCAAAAACACTGGCAATGCTACGAGATGCTGTGGGGTACATTGCGTACGTACATGCGTTCTTGTCCGTTCTTGTGAGTTGTTTTGACTCAACACTGTGCTCCGTATGTGTGTATATTGCATGTATGCACTCCTGTATCCCCCTCCTAGCATCCTACCACACCATCCTTTACATGCACAGGTCACAAGGAACCCCCTGCAGTTTGGTGGTCAGTGATAGCACCACCCCAGCCAATCGTGCGGCTCCAAGTGTCTATGCACGCTGGTTGCCCTCCATACTTCACATACGAGGTGTGCATGTCTCTTGATGTGCTGTTGGGGACATGTGCACACAAGTGCCAAATCATGTAGGTATCACACGCGTATCACACGCGTATCACACACGTGTCACATCCTACACGCAGGCAACCCAACCATGTATGAGCTGCAAGTACGGCATCGTGCACACCCCATGTTTGAATCACAGCATGTGTGTGTGGAGTACCACATTGATGCAGGCCACGTCATGGCGGATGCTGTACGATAATGTATTATACCTGCATACAACAGCATATTGTTTATCTTTTTTGCTTTTTTGTTTTTCATGCACACATGTATGTGCAGCGCATTCGTTATCATTATCATTTCTGTTCAAGAGTCACATGATGTTGCTTTCACGTTACTCATACAACTCGTAAACAGCACACAAAGAGCGTGTACTGTCAAGAGGGAGTACATATCAACAACACACCGGGTGTGCATACCGTTTTCCATACCATGCGACACATACACACACACCACATGAGAAAAACGTCATCAACGATACAACCTGGAGGAGTACAGCACTTGTACAGCGCCTTGGTGTCCTCCCCACCCTTAGATAGTGGGCCCTCCCACCCTTAGATAGTGGGCCCCCTACCGTTAGATAGTGGGCCCTCCCCACCCTCAGACGGTGGGCAACTCAGCAACACACTGCCCCTGCTGCAGCACCCAGCCACTGGGTACGATGGGTACACTGTGCCATGCAACACGATACGCCAATGCAGGCAGTGGGGATGGCAGGTTTTGCAAGGAGAGCAAGACATCACCTGCAAAATCTTCAGGGTGACGCACCTGTGATGTTGAGTGTGTGTGGGCACAGTGTGGGTTGGACACTTATGACACACACATGTACACACACATAGAAAAGGACAACATGGTTTGCAACATACCAACAGCGTATCTTGCATGTTTCACACACCAACCCACAAACAAACAACATACATAAATCCCGACGGCACTGGGTACATCAGGGATGGACACCACATCCACTGAAAACTCCACTGCACTCTGAGACAAGCTGCTGTTATTTTGCCCAGCAGCACCCTGCACAAGGACATCCTCCACTCGCAGGTTCCATGAGGGTGGCAGCAGGGCTATGACAAGTGCATCCCCCACTGCAACTGGTGTTTGAGAGTCTCCATGGGCCTGCATGGAGGCTGCATACAATCCCCATTGTGGGGCCCGTGTGTCAATGCTGTGTGTAGGGTGTGAGGTACAGTGATGCCGTAGTGCACATGGTTGTGCTCCTAATAATAAACAGTCACATGCATTGCTGTTCGTATTGAAGTGTACAAATACAGAGGTGCTTGGCTTATTGTGGGCAATTGGAATGTGGCTTAGGATGCTGGAGGGCAGTTACCTTGTGTTGCCAGGCACGGGTGAAGGGGGTGACACAAGTGGTGAGGGAGTGACAATGGGTGAAGGAGCGACAGCAGGTGAGGGAGTGACAATGGGTGAAGGAGTGACGATGGGTGAAGGAGTGACAACAGGTGAGGGAGGTTGGACTGTCTCCACTGGGCTTGGGATGACTGGCGATGGGAGAGCAGGGGAGGGGCTGCTTTGCACAGGTGGTGGGGAGGGATTGACTGGGCTTGGCACGGCGGGCGAGGGAGAGGGCACGGCGGGCGAGGGAGAGGGCACGGCGGGCGAGGGAGATGGTTGAGCGGGTGAAGGAGATGGTTGAGCGGGTGCAGGAGAGGGCACAGCGGGCGAGGGAGATGGTACAGCGGGCGAGGGAGATGGCACAGCGGGTGAAGGAGATGGTCGAGCAGGAGATGGAGAAGGTCGAGCAGGAGATGGAGAAGGTCGAGCAGGAGAGGGGCTTGGCTGTGCCGGTGAGGGACTTGGCTGTGCAGGTGGGGTTGTCGGCACAACTTGTGTCCCCCCTTGCACGGGTGATGCACCTGGTGTGGGTGATGGACATGAAAATGCAACAGGCGGTGGTTGCCCCTGTGCAACTTGCTCTGGTGTCAGTGCACATTGGCACAAGTAATCTTCCCGAGAACACCCAAAATCTTGCACGTAATAGGCGTTGTAGGTGGAGTCTGGGTTGATGGAGACACCTGTCCCAACCGAGTCAAAGCCACATGCCACCAAATTGCGACGATGCCCAGGGGAACTGATGAGAGTGGGAATTGGAGCGAGTGTGGGGTGGTGGGTGTGGAATGTGGGTCTCACCATTGTGTATCATGGATGTGGTGACATGGTCGATTGAAGCGTACATACAAGGTGGCACACATATGAATCACAGTCACAAGGTGGCACACATACGAAACACTGTATACATACCAAAACCATGCCAATGACAATGTCCTCACGGAATCAAACCCTGCTGCAATGTTTTCACCAAGGGGAAATGTAAGAAACCCTTGTCGCTGTGCACGTACAACCAATGTGTCGCCATTGAGGGAGACGTGCGCAAAGTAGTCATTGTTTGCCATGTCGTCCGCATGTGCCTGTGCAGACCTGTGAGCATGGTGGTGTGAGTACGGTATTGCGGTGGTGGGATTGTTGGAGTATGGTGTTGCGTATAATGTGCATCGGCTTCTCTGTGCATCTCGGCAGTACCCTCACCATCAAGTACCCTGTGAGTTGTTGTACAGCAGTGGGGTTGATGTCGAGGGCCTGTCGGGGGGGCCACACGATGTCGGCACGCCAGTTGTTGTAGTTGCAGGGGAAAAGACACGCAAAGGCATCAGGGTTGACACGCACTGCATTGACACATGTGGTAATCTGTGGTGGTGGTGGTGTGTCATGTGTGGATGCCGTACCACCACCACACTATTCAAACGCTCGATTACAAAACAACAAGATGGACCTGTGCAGCGACTTGCTGCGGTGACAAATTCTGGTCTGTAATACTGGCAGTTGGGCATACGACATCGGGGTCGACGCCACCGTTTTGTCCAGCGGTTGTGTTGGTTGCAACGGGTGCCAAGGATGTGCAGAAATCTTGGTTGGCGTCTGTCACGCAGCCAATGGGATCGATAGTCACTGGATCGCTGCTGAGAAGAGGATTTGTGTGAATTTGACGTGTGGCGAGCAGGAACACTGCGCCGGTGAGGAGCCAGTGGTTCGACCTCATTTTGAAATCTGTGCTGATCCACAAATAAGCTCTCTATTTCATGTGGTTGTTGCACTTGTTGTTCACGATGATGAACACATGCAAACACATGCAATAATTTCACACAAGTTGATACAAATAAAAAATAAACACCTCGGCTTGTGAAAAACACAAAGCTACGCACACGTAGCGCTCCTAGGTACACATCATCAACTGACTACACACTGGCAGCCAACCACCTCGACACTCTGCTGCCCATTTTCCTTGCCATTCACTATTGTCGATTTCTTCCGCCCCATCTTGTGTGCCCCATGTGCGGAGCCCTCATACTTGCGCAGGGTCCCTGATGCTTCGATCTCCTTGAGCTTTTCGTACACATCGTTGGCACTGAGCCGCTGCTTTGGATCCTTTGGGTGGGAACGAGACATATTCTTGTGTGTGTGTGTGAAGAAGATGGTATATCTTCAGATGTTTCACAGATGTTTCACACAACACATTTGAGCAACCCAACCCCCTCAAGCCCCAAGCATACCTCTGACCAGCATGCTTCCACCAATGGTCGAATTTCTGCAGGGAAATATGCAGGGAATTCTGGTCGAAACCCATCTGCAACCTGATGTGCTGCAATGTGAATGAATTTTGCACTATCCTGCCAAATACCCTTTTTTATCATGTCAAAGGTGATGAGACGCTTGGCAAAGAGCTCATACAGCATCATGCCAAATGCAAACATGTCAATCTGTGTGTGGGTGGGGGGCCGATAAGAATGCCGTGTGATACACATAAGACCCACACATAAGGCCTACACGTAGTCCAATGTTTGTGTGCAACGCATTTCTGTGTAATGTTTGCCCCCCAAACACCAGGCGCATACAACACCAGGTGCAGTATACCTTTTCATTGTAGGGCTTTTTCTTCACAATTTCCGGTGCAATGTATGGCACACTGCCCAACATCCCCTTGAGCCCCACAAGCTTGCTCCCCACTCTCAACTGTGCAACACCAAACAATGATGCACTGCGCATGGGTGCCATTGACAAGCGGGTCCTGTTGGTGAAGAGATGATGGTTGTGTTGATGAAATGGTACACATTGATGACAAACACTGTTTGCATGCATACACCCAGTGCCTACACAATTTTTCCCAAACAAATAAAACACACACACACACATCCTCAAGTAACACACGTACAATTGATCAGCTAATCCATCTACCAATTCCTCCTTTTGTGCCCTTTTCGCTGCCTTCCTATCAGCTTCCCTATCAGCCTTCCTATCAGCTTTCCCCTCCACAGCACTTGTTGTCAACATGGACAGTGTGCTTACTTGTTTCTCAGGCAATGTTGCCAATTTGAGTTCATTTCGTGCAAGTTGAGTTTGTTTTGCTGCAAGTACCATGAGGCCAAAGTCAGCTAGTTTGGCATTGGCAATGTCCAAATTTGGGTCTTCATATGTATATATGTGTGTGTGTGTGGTTGATGATGTGGTGCTGTGTATGTGTTGTTGACTCTCTTGTGTGTCTAGGATGTGTGTGCATGAATACATGTATCAAAGAATACATACTTTCACAGCAAATTATGTAGATGTGCGCAACATGACCATGCACCACACCCCCCACCCCCACACCCCGACACACACCTGTGAGCAATACATTGTCAAATTTCATATCTCTATGGATAACTTGTGGTTCTGCATGGTGCAAGTATCGCAACCCCCTTGCAATCTGCTGCGCCCAGCGCAACGCATGATCATATGTATACACGGGGATGCGGGGTTTTATGCATTGTCGCATGAGGACGCTGTTGAGGTCACCCCCAGGCATGAGCTCCTGCACTGTGTAGAGCTTGGCTGGATTGGCACTGCTCAACCCACCACCAAACGCACCCACGCCCAATGTTTGTACAATACACCTGTCGTTGTTTTGTGGGTGATGGTGTGGTGTGGGTGGTGTCTGTGCAATATTGATGGCACACTCATGGGTGTTGTACGTCTTGTGTTGTGTTGTTGTTATTACCTCAACAACACCACTTCCACATGTGCACACACAAAAAGACAAAAATCACCTAGTGTTGTGTGCCCAACATCCCATCCTACGTACGTGTGGTGCAGGCGTGCCATCACCATGACCTCCATCACAAAGTCCTTGACAGTGTCCTTGTCTGTAAAGCACTCGGGACGCAAGCGCTTGACTGCAACCTCCCTCACATGGCGACCATCAGCAGACCGCAGCTCACAAATGTCCACTGTTGCAAACGCCCCGGCCCCCACCCGATCAATCTTGCTAATGCGCTTTGGTGGGATGAACAAGTCACCACACATTTCTCGCAGCAGCATGACTGCTTCCTGGAGTGATACTTCTGTACCGGGCGACTTGGGGATTTTGGGTGGTGGGGGATTGTTGGCATCGTACGTGGAGTCGGCCGACCATTGTGATTCATTCGACAACTGCTGCTTTATTGAGTGTGCATCATCATCATCATCCGCAACATCTGCCATTGTGTGGGACTGCTTGCTGTGCTTGCTGTTGAGGGTGGTGGAGTCTCCTGCAGCGCTGGTTGGCACGTCTCGGGCATCGTGCACTGGCATGCTCTTGCACGTGCCTGGGTGGTGTCAGATGGGGCGTGTGTGCCATGCATTCTTGGGACATGTTGGGTGTACATTGAGGGCTACAAAGTAGTTGACGATGTCTGATCCGATGTCTTGCTGCCGAGGCTGTTGTGTACAATAGTATCGTACGCAGACAAATGCTAGCACTCAAGGTGCTAGCACTGACAACGAATTGCGTACCAGTCAACTTAGGGTTGTCGTTTGGTGCAGTAGATGCTTGATGAAACTTTTTGGCACGGTTGTTGCCACCTTGCTGGAATTGGTGCCTGTACTGGCACCGCGAAATTGTGAATGATTGTCCCTGTAGAAAACTGAGATACATTCTGAATTTCCTTGAGAGTAGTTTAATTGATGCTCCAGAGATGCCTCCCTGTGTTGAGCCTTACGGCCAAGACCCTTTGACCATGTTCCATCAGCACCACAGTGTGCCATAAGTCATCCCACACACTGCATGTACTGCAAACGCACACTCACAGTGTTCCAATGGTGGGGTATGTGAAGCGCAGGGCAGGTTGTACAATACAGCAGTGGATCATCAATGTGATGACCATAATTGCGATTCACAACAAAATTACATCAAATTGCAAAAAATTACAACATGGCACCTATTACAACGCCACATCAGAAGAGCATGCTCACCTGCAGGTCCGCACACAGCAGTTGGCATGTGTTGCATGCTCCTCGCACACCCCTGCTGCTCACCCGGCATGCAAACGTCGTGCACATTACTCAAAATCAACTGCAGCGGTGTCGAGCAGCAGATCCCAAGGTAGATCGCGTTGTTGATGGCAAAATACAACCATTTTTTGCTTGGGTTTGACCATGCACACCAACCTGCACACTCTATCCTGACAGACCACCAGCAACGACGAGGATGAAGAAGAATTGGCTATTGAAAAGCAGTTGGTATGTTTTGTTCCAGTGTGTGACTACGGTATGACTGATATGGTAGTACCCACTGCCATCTTCCAACACACAGAACAAGCGCAAGAAGAAGAAAGGACCCAAGGTTGTTGCACCACTTGTAGATGCAACACGCAGTGGACAGCCCATCACCAAGGAGCAGCAGTTGGAGACCAATGTGGTGTTTTTCTTGTTTACCTTGTTTACGCTCATCTTGCTGCTTGGGTTGCTCCTTGCTGGTTCGGTACGTGACAGTGGGGTGGTGCCTGTGGTGTTGGATGTATGCAATGGTCGCAATGAATACACGTGCATCAATCAACGCAGCCCATCAATCAATCAACACGCACGTAGGGCTTTTTGAGTGAGCAGGTGGACGAGTTTGCACAAACCTACATCTACCCAGCATATTCACCATTGGTTGTGTTTTTCTTGCTTTGCTCGTCTGCATATGGCTATTGGAAGGTATGTGGGGTACCTGTTTATGGGTTTGCTGTTGATCAACAACACTCAACTGATCATCAATAATTTGTGTTACATGTACTGCACGCACTCGACAATACAAATCCACCCGAGGTCACTCTTGTTCCCTTGTACCACACAGACACGCAACTAATCACGGACCCGTGTATTACACACCACGCCGCTCTCACCACCCAACAAACACCCCACCCCTTGTGGTGTTAAGCACCCCATGGGTGTGATACACACATCATGCTGGATATGCATATTTACATATCATGCGTACACGTTGCGTAGCCTTGCGTACACATGAATACACGAGCTTAAGCTTGATACATGCTTAGTGTGCTCTATATTGTGTTGACTGCAGTATACGAGCTCAATGTGCTGCTCTATATTGTGTTGACTGCAGCCTATGCATGCGTGCGACAAGGGCGGGTACACTGAGGGGCGCGGCTGTAGTTGTGGTTGCTGGGAGGGGACCCTGCGTTGTTGGCAGGGGCCCTGTGTCGTCCAGCAGATCTGGTGTGCACAGCTCATCACGACCTGTTTGTTGTTTTTGTGTGTTGCTTTTTGTGGTTGTTGGTAATGTTGGTCATGGGTATGGTGGAGGTAGGTGGAGTGCGAGTGTCGGTGCATGATGTACTGATGATGATGATGATGATGATGATGAGAGTATCGTGGGTATTGGTGGTGATTTTGTGAGCGTCGAGATATTTCTTCTTCTTGTTGTTTTCCCATGCATGTGTGATTTGTTTTGTAATGACAATATGCACGTTTTTGCCACACGTGTACACACTGTTTGTGTGTGCACCTACCAACAGCTATGTGCTATGCTCCCCACATAATGTACATCCACACACACACACACATCTACACACATCTACACACATCTACACACATACACATCTACACACATCTACACACATCTACACACATCTACACACATCTACACACATACACATCTACACACATCTACACACATCTACACACATCTACATACACACACACATCCACACACACACACATCCACACACATCCACACACATCTACACACATCCACACACATCTACACACACACTAATATAGTCATACTATTATAATCATACCAGCAGAGCCCATGAGTGTTGTGGAAAAGGAAAGCCTCCGTGGGGCAGCTGCACTACAGTGTGTATCAAGTGGAGTTGCTGCATCATGACCACACACAGACAACAGGCCCCCCTCTGTCAACACAGACAAGGGCCCCTCTTCATTTACTACAGCATCGTCATCCTCAGGCTGCAGACTGAAATCAAGGTTCGCCCCCGGACCCCGCAGCAACGCCGCAGCCGGCGTGGGGTGCTGCTTGGCTGACGCAGCGGTGGGTCCCTGTGCTTGGTTTCCAACAGGGCCCCCCATGGGGGGCCCTGCATTGGTATCCACACGGCGCAATGGCCCCACCTTGTGTTTGGTGCGACCATCTCCACCATGACCACCATGCTGTGCGTGATGTGCCGCTGTTTGTTGGCGGGTTTTTGCAGCCTTGATAATGGATTGCTCAAGTGCGTTGGCGGGTTTGGGTCGGAGGGGTGCGGGTGCGGGGGTTGGGGCTGTGATGCGGGGTTGTGGGTGGAGTGGGTTGTGAGCAGCAGGGGTGGGGGGAATGAGGGACTTGTTGTTGGTGGTGGTCGTGGTAGCATGGGTGGATGGTTGGTGGTTGTCAAGCATGTGATACAAGGATGCTTCTTGTTGCTTGCGTAATGCACCTGGGGCGATGGGTAGGTGGGTGGTGGGTGGATGGGGGTGTGCACATTTGTAGTATATACCATTTACACACTCGACTCATGGACACCCCCACATTTGTGTATATCCACAATAAAACACCCACCACCCCACCCTTCACCAAGGATACCCCATGCATCCCTCAACATATAATACACCCCTCAACACATACTCAATGTTTTTGTTGCAGAGTCAATGTGTTGCTGGAGTGCCTCTAGTTGTTCAACATGGCGTTGACTGCTACACACTGCTGCATGGAGGTGTTGACTATGTTGCTGTGGTATGCTGGTGCGTGTGTGTGCTGCATAGGTGGCGTTGTGTAGGGAAAGTGCAGTTTGTTTTATACGCAGATCAAGATTCTGTGTGTGTGTGTATATGGTGTGTAGGTGTGTGTGTGTATGTATGGTGTGTGTGTGTGTGTATGTATGGTGTGTGTGTATCATGACATGCACACTGGCAGAGATGCACATACAGTTGAGATGAAAATATACACACATCCATCTCCTGTGCATTTACTCCCACTCAGCATCAACACTACACACACACCCAACCCACCTGCAATACATCATGGATATCCACACTACCACCATTATCATCATCATGTCCATCATCAACCACTTGCACATGGGATTCCCCCCCACCACACACCTCCCCCTGTTCACCCCCCTCTCGGCCCCTCAACACCGCCCCATCAATAGCATACGGGTGACCAGCAGTTGGTGCATTGCGTATTGTGGTGATCAGGGTGTTGAGGTGCTTCAGGGTAGTGAGGAGGTGCTGGAGGCTGTGTATGGTGGTTGTGTGGAGGGTGGTGGTGTGTGGAGATGGGGTGGGGGGCACTTGGGACAACTCCTGTGCGTATGGGTAGTGGATATTGGTAGTGTGTACATCATGGGTATATAATGATGATGTGTACACAAGGTTTCTGTGCGTAAAGGAAGCAAGAGTAGCACATCACAAGCACTTTTTCACAAGAGCACTCTGTTCCAACACAACCCCCCTCCTCCTATGCTGACCTCTTCTAGTTGAGTTGTTTCTGATGACAATGCAGCATGTTGGGCATCAAGTTGCTGCAGGACATCACGCTGGGCACTCTGTGTTGGTGTAAGGGCCGAGTGCAGTGTATGTGATGCACATACCACATATGTGATGGCAGAATATCACCCAAACTACTGCCACACTACCAGCACTACCTGCTGCTGCTGCATGTCGGCTGCCATGTGTGCAAACATGCGTGCATGTGTTGTTATATCAGCCACAAGATCCTCTTGTGTTGCTGGGATGGGATGGGGTGGGATGGCACACCCACCACCAGGTTTGCAAAGCACAGCATGCCGTTTTTCGAGTGCTGCTGTTGCCAGGGTATTTAATACATCAATGACACGAGGACCAGATGCGAGTTGTAGGAGTGAGGTGCAGGCATGGGCAGCAGATCGTGGCAAGAGGGATGCCGCAGCGAGGTCGCCAAACCACGTGGCAATGACCTGTGGGTGTGTTGTTGACTATGTGTCGACAATGAATGTGCAATGTGGGAATACGCAGCTGCGCAGTACCTTGCGAAATTCTTGTTGCTGCTCACGAGAGGTGATGGGCCAGCAGCCACGAAAAGCCTGTATGATGCAAGATGATGTGCAATGTGGAGCACAGCCATTCATCCAGCTCACTTACCAATACCTTTTTGTGTACGTCTTTGCTATTGAGCTGGGCGTGTAGAAAGTGCAACACATGTTCCAGGGCGCTGGGGTTGCTTCGTTGGAATGTGCTTGCATCAACCTTGTGTTGCTTCAACCCCAGCAACTGCAGACTCACGAGCAGCACCGTGGATGCGTCGTTGTTAATCCACAATGGTATGTCTACCATTGGGAGTGACCGGTGTGTGCAACGATGGGATTATTGATCAAATCTGGGAGAGCATTCGTTGTTGTTACAAAACGTATATAAACACACTGTATCACGCTACATGTATCACAATGAAGCAATGCATAAACAACATACAGAGGCTGGCAATCAAACAATCGTCCACGACAAGACCCAGCAAATACCAGCCCCCAGCAACGCACAGGATGGAAACGTCACCACCCACGCCAACAGTGAACGTGCAAACAGATGCCACCCACCTGACCGCATGCCATATGCCGTCACCCCAACAGCTGCAACGGCGCCCACTTGGCAATTCACAGTGCTCAGAGGAATGCGCAGCGCAGTTGCGCCCATCACCACCATTGTCGCAGAAAACGCAACTGTCCAACCCCTGTTGTTGTGGTTGTTGTGTGTGGTGTAGATTGCTGGATCTGCAAGCAATATGCATGCACGCACATGCACACATGCACACATGCACACAACATCAAAAACAACTATTGCAACACCTACGAAAACCAACACACAAACACACATAAATTACCACACAAAAAATACCTCATGTAATTGATCTCTGCCATGTCTATACTCACAGTTTGCACCACCTTTCGGCCTAGGGTCACTACACCAAACGCCACCACCAGCCCCGTACCCAGCAGCACCCAAAAGTGATCGTCAAAGCTGCACTCCTCCACACCTGTATGTGGGGGTTTTAATGCACTGGTGGGCATGTGTATGCATTGGTGGGCATGGATGTGTGGTTACTCAACATGTGTACCACCACCACACAGTCTGCACATCACAACCACACCACTACCCAACACACACACATCACAACCACCACCACACGCACCCCCCCCATGCAGGTTGAATATAGCCAACAGAGGTCCCGCTGCATTTGAAACATCATTTGCCCCATGAGAAAACGACTGAAGTGCTGATTGATACACCAACAGGTATCTGAACAGCCACACTGCCTCACGCTGGGCATCCGTCAGCAGTTCTGGTTGATTAAACATCATAATACGTGCTTCCAGGGGAATGTATTCGTATTGCAGGGATTCACAGAGATCATGGGGGTCTGCATTGAGGAAGGCTTGTTCTTGATCTCGTACTGCAGTGGGGTTGAGGAGACCTGAGGAGTGGAGAGGGGGTGGAGAGATAGATGAACATAACATGCATGCATTGTAAAAACATCACATTGTATATTAATAATTGCCATTGCCCATATTGAATATAAACATAGATGAAACACTATGTATGATGAACCACTCCATGCATGATACACATATACATACGAGTACCTTTTTGTCTGTGCTCCTCTTGCCCATGCGCTCCCTCACCCCCCGCCACTGCACCACCATGACCATCCCCACCACCAACAGCATCCCCACCTCCACGTGGCACCCCACTGCTCCTCATACTGGCTGCCAGGCCTGTTAGCATCCTCCGCAGGGTGCCCCCGAGACGCTCCTGTCTGGGGGGGCCCTCTTGTTCAAACGGGGACACATTGGATAACGTGTGCTCCTGGGTAGCAGGCCTCTCCTCGGGATCCTCAGCATCATTCCCTACCACATCACCCTCTTGTTGTTGTTGCATGGGTTGGCTTGTGGTGGTGGTGGTGCTCAGCGATGATGCTGAGTCAGCATGGTGCACAGGGATAGCGGGTAGGTGGTGGGAAGATGGGGAAGGCACCATGCCATGTGCTTGTAATGACCCCACAGCACCTAGGAATTCATGGTAGCGCTGTGCAAGCTGCAGGGCATATGTATTGGACACCTGTGTGGGTGAAGATTGTGTGGTGTGTGTGTGTGTGTCTTTGTGTGTGTACAATCAATGTGCACAATCATCACAACAAAGCCACACATACTGGCGTTGTCTGTTGTACATCGCTATCATGTGCATCATCGTCATCATATGCATCACTCCCTTGCCACTCCTCTTCCTCCGCTTGATGTTGCTGCTGTGGCTGCTGTTGCACTGTGCTCCCCCCCAGACCACCACCATCATGATCATCACCACCACCATCATGATCATCATCATGCATCACGTCATAGGGGTGTGCAGTCAACGCACCCATTGCTCGACTACCTACACGTGTGTGTGTGTATACAAAAGCACATGGATACATGTTGTGTGAATGTTTATGGGTACATGTTGTAAGACAAGTGCAGGTTGTACAAGTAGCTCTGGTGATAATGTGTCATGTTGCTATTGCTATGTGCACGACTGCATCCTACTTTACATCCTCCACACATCACACACATTATTGTACGCACCTGCTCTCACAAGCCATTGACTGGTCAACCTTGGAGGGAACAGTCGGCCAGAGCGCTTGCGGTATGCTGGCAATGTGTAAGCACTGTGTTTGCATGAGTAGTGGGGTAAAACACAGTGTGCATGATACTACAAGCACACATCAACTATCCCTGCTTCACAGACCATACACAGCCCTGCATTCCCCTCCCATTGCCCCACCACCCTCCATCCCCTCCACCCACCATACACGTAGTATACACGTAGTATACGCACCATGTGATACAAAACGCCAGCATGGCTGCCCCACACGCAATAATCACTTTGTGCTGCACACTGAGTGACGCAGACCAGGGGACCATAGTACCCGTGAGAGCTAAAGCAAGGGTGGATGTGGAGGCTGCTGCACACAGGGGGACGACTACAGCAGCCATACCCATTGCATCAGAACGGGTGCCTATTGCATGTTGTAGTATCCAGTATATAATGGCACCCAGTAGGCCTGGTGTTGGTTGGTTGTGAGGGTGTGTTGGTGTGTTGTGAGGGGGTTTTGGTGTTGTGAAGGGTGTTTTGTTGTTGTTGTGGGTTGTGGGGGTGTTGAGGTTCTTGTGCATACACTCGTCACACACTCCTCACATGACACACTCCTCACATCAACCTACCTGCAGCCAGGGGTGCAAGCAACCAAAATGTCACTAGGAGCAATACACCGTTAGAGGCAAATGCCCAGTGTGTACACCCATGACCAGCATGTACATAGGAAGCACCCACCACACCTGTGGAGATGTACATGTAGGTGCAGACGTGCATGAGTGGGTGGGCATGTGCATGCGTGAATGCACTAAACAGCAAAATACAACTTCTACATACGATACACTACAAACCTCTACACACACTCACCCACCCACCCACACAAACCACATACACACCTCCTATAACTGCATGCACTGTAGACACAGGCACAGCAGTCAGTGCATCAACCAGTTCACTTGCAACTGCTGCTATGAGCCCTGACAGCATGATGATGGGGTAGGCCGCCATGTCACTGTCACAATACCCACATGCATAACAGTTGGGGTCTTGTATGAGCAGCAAACCCTATGTTTTGAGAATTGGTGTGAATTGATGGGAATACATGTGTATGACAAGAAGGTGTATATGCTTTGTGTATTGTTAGTGGAAATAGGTGAGGGAATGCGTGTGAGGCAATGGGTGTTGTGCCACCACACACCACCACCACACACCCACACCACCACACAGCCACACCACCACACAGCCACACCACCACACAGCCACACACCCACCACCACACAGCCACACTCACCGAGCTAATTGTTGAGCTTACCCCCTCCCCCATACACACTGCCCCCAACAGCCCCATGAACGCCCCAATAACAGCTGCTGCAGCGAGTGGTATAGCACCTGATCCCACACTGGTTGCCCAACAGTTGCCTGCATCATCTGTGCCTGTGTATGTGCATCAATGTGTATGCATTGATTGTAAGTGGTTCAGAGTGGGGTGGGGTGATGTGTAATGGTGTGTATTACTTGTATGCATGTGTGCACATACCAATGCCAAAAGCCAGCAATGCTCCAAACACCACCTGTATGGTTGCGGTTGTGTAGATGACTATGTCGAGGGAGTACGACATGAAATGACTTGCAAAACCTGCAGCACATGTGTACATACTCTACACACACTGTGTACACACTCTGTACACACTCTACACACACTCACAAACACCTACATACCCCCAATGCAAGGGTCCACCACTGGTCTTGAGGGCCAATGTGTGCCTCCGAGTATGTGCTACACATGCTGACATCAGCAGTGCTGAAAGAAAGCAAGCAGTCACCCACAATACATTGACATGCTGTGTGGTTGAAGATATTGTACATATGCATGCAGCAAATGCAAAACGATATGTAACCACCACGACACACTACACCCACTATCATACCTATAACGCCTGGTTGACATTGGTCCAACACAGAGACAGGCCTGTTGGAAGTGACCACTGGAGGGTTGTTGGGTGTGTTTGCAGGCGCTGTGTATGCAGCACTTGCGTCCGATGGGGGTGTCTTTGGTGCAACGGGGTAGAGCACTTGTCCAGGTACCAAGTTTTCCTTGGCCTGCAGGCTTTTGCAACAGCTTACAAGTATAACAGCGTGGAGGAAACGCATAATTGTTGACGATCATGGTCATCACGTGGTCATCATCACAAGATGGTCAACAAGTGCTTTATTGTACTTGCATGCTTGTGGTGCTTCCATTGTGACCATTCGTTGTTCTGCTTACCAACAGCTTTGAACATTGACAACAACGCTATGCACCCTCAATAAGTTTCACATTTTTTCCGGTTATTCCAGCCCCCCAAACCAACCTCGTCACGCGTGCGATACTTTACGCAGCACGTTGAGGCAACACCATGTTGCATACCACGCGGTCCCACTTGTCTAGGGTGGGAGATGCATCAACAATGCCAGCCCAGCGACAGGGCACTGCACCCACATTGCCACCCACATTGCCACGTGCAGCATACTCATATGCACATGCACCCCACAGAATTCCACAGCGCAATACACACGTGTGCCGAGTCACCAGCCCATCAGATGCCTCCTCTGCTGCAACCCAGGGCAATGGCACAGTGGTATGATGTTGTTTGGGTGATTGATGGTTTTGGTGGATGCTGATAGGACATCATCAACAACAACAGACGGAGATCATCCTGGTCGGTGACATTGGTGGCACCAATTGCCGCCTCAACCTGTGGCGCGCAGCCAAGGGCGAGTATGAGCTGCTCTCAGAACAGGTCAGCATGGTGTGACACTTGTCACAGTGCTCTTCACAAATGACAACCATCATCATCATCCCGATCATCACAGACGTATGGTACATCTGCATACGACACCTTTCCAGAAGCACTGGCAGCATTCCTGCAACAAGTACCACCCCACATGCAACCCGACTTTGCCTCACTGGCTGTGGCAGGCCCCGTCACCGACCAAGTGTGTGTCATGACCAATTGCCCATGGGTGATTGACGGACCTGCCCTCACAGAACAGTTTCACATACCGTACGTGGAGTGTTGTGTATATATGATTGTTTTGTCTATGCGCCACATTATGCAAAACAACCTGCTCATCCCCACCCAGTACTGCAGTGCTCAATGATTTCGAAGCAGTGGGCTATGGCATCACAGTACTCAAACCAGCACAGCTGGTTGCGCTCAACCCCCACGCCGTCACCAAGCGCACCACAAACAAGGGCCCCATTGTGTGCATGGGCCCTGGCACGGGCCTGGGCGTGGCACAGGTCATATGGGATGAGGGATTGCAGCGCTACCGTGTGTTGCCATCGGAAGGTGCGCATGGCACGTTTGCCCCGCGAGGCGCCCTGCAGCGGGACCTGCAGGCCTGGGTAGAGGCCAAGGAGGGCTATTGTGAAACGGAGCAAGTGGCATGTGGCAAGGGGTTGTTGCGACTGTATGCGTTTTTGAGTGAGCGTGCGGGACGGGAGAGCACCCTGGAGCAGCCGGCAGAGGTCACTGCAGCAGCTGCAGAGGGGGACGCCACTGCACAGGAGGCGTTGGAGTTGTTTTTGAGAATTTTGGGGCAAGAGGCGGGGAACAAGGCATTGAATTTGCTGGCCACGGGGGGTGTGTTCTTGGCAGGCGGCATTACACCCAAGGTGGGTTGCTGGGTATTGGGCGTATACGTTGCTGTGCTTTACAAACACATCCCTCTGTTACAACAGGTGTTGGAGGACATGCAAAAGGGGACGCTGCTGGAGGCGTTTTTGTACCGAGAAAACCCCAAGTTTTCAGAGCTGCTGCAGACATTTCCATTATTTGCTGTCAACACAGAAGAGTTGGGCTTGATTGGGTGCCGTGCGTATGCAGAAGCATGCTTGGCTGGGAGAGATGTGTAAGCAATCCTAGGGACCAGTGCCAGCTTTTATCATGCACAAAGATACTTTCCCGAACTAGAACATATCGCGGTGTAATTACTCTCACACCACCAGTACACGCACCACATAAACACAACAACACACACTCCAACCACACAAGAATCTTTGGCTAGCATCTCATACAAAACTCAACCCAAAGCACACCGCTGATCTCGCCTCCTCGCACACACCAACATTGTGATGGTTGCAGCGGGTTTCTCGGGTCGCATGACCTTCCAGCAAATCACAACGCATACCACAACGACCTCCACGCACACACACTGCAGCCTTGGAGCGCACAGTGCCAATGTCCGCCTGCAGCAGCGCGTGCAGGGCACTGTATGGACACCAGTAGTGCACCAACAGCGTCAAAGGCGCCGTAACACCGCGAAACAGGTGTACGCGTTGCAATTTTTTCGTACCACCAATGCCAACAACTCGTCTACCAGCGTTTCGGCAGCAGAGACACTTGCATCTGCTCCAGTAGCAACAGAAGGGGCGGAATTGTATGTGCAGGATGCAGCACGGTTGGCGGGACTCGCCCCACCCACATTTGTGCAGGCAACCGGGCGTGTTGTAGCGAGTACGTGTGATTGGGTGGGTTGGGGGAGTGGTTGTTGTCATATATATTGCACAATCACATCCCACCACATCACAGTTGGTGACATCCACGGCGACCTGCCCAAAGCCATTCGTGCACTCGAGGTTGCTGGGGTATTGGGCGAGCAGGACGGGCGTCCACTGTGGACAGGCGGCGATACTACTGTAGTACAGCTTGGTGACGTGCTTGATCGTGGCGACTGCGAAATTGGTATATACTATTGGTGGTGATGACGGTGCTCATCCTCGTGCCGTATGATGGCTGCCATTAATACCCCCCCCCTCCCCCCCTTACTAACAACAGGTGTGGTGCTTCTTCTCCGAGAGCTGGGTCGCCAGGCAGCAGAGGAAGGTGGGGCAGTGTATATGCTCAACGGCAACCACGAGGCACTTAATGTGTGTGGGGATTTTCGATACGTGACGGCAGGGGCGTTTGTGGAGTCGGCTGCGGCTGCAGGGTTGAGGGGGGATGCATTGCAGGTGTGGGACAACCAGCTGCGGGCACGACTGCGACTCTACTCACCAGGAGGCCCCATGGCAGTGGAATTGTCAAAAAACCCTGCTGTGCTGGTTGTCAATGATACAGTGTTTGCCCACGGTGGGCTGCTGCCACAGCATGTGAAGTATGGGTTGGAGCGGCTGAATGCAGAGGTGGCCGCGTGGATGCGTGGGGCACGCAATGCAGATGGGACACACGCAGCACCTCCTTTTCTGGCAATGGGGTATGTTGTTGGGGTTGTGTGTACTTTGATGATGTATATGTGTAAACATTGTATGAGCAAATTGCAAAAATATTCAACACACCCACCCTCCACACAGTAATTCGAGCAGTGTCATGTGGAATCGCACATTTGGCAAAGAGCAGTGGGTCAACCCCTATGACCGCTACCATGCATGCAATTTGCTCAAGCAGACACTGGATCCCATTGGGGTCAAGCGCATGGTGGTGGGCCACACGCCACAGATGTGTGGGTGCAATGAGGAATGTGATGGCATGGTGTGGCGTGTGGATGTTGGCATGTCGTCTGGTGTGTTGGATGCTGCACCGCAGGTGTTGTTTATTGACAAGTTGAAGGACGGGAGTACAAAAGTAAAGGTGGTGGCAGATGTGGGCGAGTACCCACGATTTGAGGGCACCACAGAATAGATGTTGTTGGGTGAGAGAGCGTTATTTGTGAAGGGGAGGGACGTGCTGCAGCCAGCTCGTGTGTTGTTTACTAGTTGTGTTACCCTTGTGTTTGCTACTATATAGATCATTTAATGATGATGATGATGTGTTTTGCTTGATTATGTGCACACACATGCACTGCATGTTGTATACTATTCCCCCCCACAATGGTCCTGCTGCTCTGTTTCACAACAACATCTTCTTCTTTTATATGCATATTGGGTTGTCGCCCAAGAACACCCCACTCTTCAAAACAATTGTTTGTGCGAGTGTTTTTGGTGTTTTTGAAAACCAAAAACACTCTGCTGCAAACCATTTCATTGCTGTTTTCTCATCCTTTGCTGTTTGCTGCTGCTGCTGTTTCTGTGTATGTCAACACGTCTGTTGACCATGCGCGTCGTTTGATGACACCTCTCTCCTTGCTGTGTAATACCATTCTGAATGTTCTTACAAACAACAAAATGAACAGCATCACAAAACCAAATCCCTTTTTCCAACCCGCTACTTGAGCCCAGCACATGTGGTGTAGACGGCATCCACGTCATCCAAGCTGAGTATCCGATCCATCATGGCTTCATTTGCCTCGTATGCTTCATCATCCACAGCCACCTCCACGACAGGTATGAACACCAGGCCTGACTGCTCTGCATTGACAGGCAACCCCATAGACTGTGCTGCATCACGGACCGCCCCAAAGTCCTCGACGGAGGACAGCAGTCGAAATGAAGGAGGGGCGTTTGGGAGGTCTACTGGTTGCACATCGTCCGCACCCACCTCCATTGCTGTTTCAAATACCTGATTGGTGAGTGTGTGTGTTTGGTGTGTGTGTATACATACGTGTGTGTACAGATGTGCACCCCCCCCATCACCCACCTGATCCTCAGTGAGTCCCTCGCCCTGCAGCATGACAACCCCCTGGCGCTTGAAATTAAACGCCACACTCCCCTGTTCCGCCATCTTGCCCCCCGCCTTTGTCACGGCCGACCGCACTTCTGACGATGACCGATTTACATTGTCACTGAGACATTCTATCAAAAACCCTGTGCCTCCTGGCCCATAGGCTTCAAAAAGCATTTCCTGAAAATCTGCCTGGTTTGCCTCAGATGCTTTTTTGATGTTGCGTTCAATAATGTCTTTGGGGACCTGGGCGTCACGTGCCTGACGCAGGACATCTGCAAGTGCCGAGTTGGAGACTGGGTCTGGGCCCCCCGCCTTGGCACTGGTGTGATGGGGTGGTTGCAATTATGGTGGTCTTTAACATGATGGGAATACATATGCAACAAGACATACGTTTTCACGATTAGTTTGCCCAGCTTGCCATACAGCTTTGCTTTGGCTGCATCGGCTGCACCCTGTGTAGTGAAATGGGTCTGGGGTTTGTGACCTGTTTATATGTCCCAACCACCACCCACAGGTGTTGGGCTGCTGGCTGTCCGTATCACCACGCACAAACACACCCTCGTCAAACACACCCTCTTAAACCTTGCGTGTGGCAATCTTGGCTGAACGTCTACCCATCATGACAGGTGCAGTAGAACGATAGTGTCGCACATGCTGCTGTTTTGGAGAGCCACGCAGCAAGGAGGACAAACCAAAATTGCTCGATGTCAACAGATGCCGCTCGAGTGTGCTTGCCGGCTGGGAGCAGACCATCGCCAACGTGTGTGGTAATCGCAGCATGCTAGTTGACAAGGTGAAGTCTTTGCACCAAGTGATGACAGAGAAGAAAAATATACAAGTTTGACCACCATCTCGAGATGCGTACAACCCAACAACAAGTTGTTCATCCATGCCAAAATTCAAACACGTCATCCATGACATCTGCTACAATCTCATGCCCCGCCCACGCCACATTCAGCTCCTCAAAGACCGCCGACCTGTCTGCCTCCAATGACAACCCCGCCAACCCATGCTCTTCTGCTGCCCTTTCCAACGCAGGCCGCCAAATGTCCACTGTACCGCGTGGGTCGTGCTGCAGCATGTGTTTCACAGGGTCAATCATGGAGGTTGACTGGGCTGCGAGCGCATCAACCAGGTGCCTGGACATGCCCGGGGTCATGTTTAGTATACGGTCACTGAAAAAGGTCGGCGTGATGGGTTGTGGGAGGATTGGCAATGCAATGCTGCGGATTCCAAGGGCTTGCAGGATGTCTACATCTGCATGCACCAAAGATGCGGTGTGCTGGTCACGGGGCATGTGGGCAAAGATGGTTGGTGGGTAGTCTGTGTGGTGGGTGGACATGGCGAGGTCATGCAGGGTGTTTGCTGGAATGCCCATTATTTGGCTACACAGGCCTGCTATGGGTGGTGCGTTGCTGGCAGTGGGGAGGTGGAGAATAAATGCCCCGCCTGTTTGAGGGGTGTGGATCGGTGGAAGTGTGACTTTGGACACCATGACCATACAGTATCACCCACAACATCATAGGATGTACATCAGCAAGTGGATGGGACAGGCGTGGATGTCACACTGCACTTTGGACACCATGACCGCACAACACCACACAACACCATCATACCACTGGATGCACCCATCGCATACAGGGGTACATGCGTCCACTTGTATTTTTGCAAAACCTCGTGCAACACAAGTGCCACAGAATGCAAATCGGTGTCCACACTCCAGCATTTGCTGCTTGCACGATCACTGCTGGATATTGTCACCAGTGCAAACCTGCGCTGTGCAGCATGCCTTGCTATGGTGAGTTCCTCAGGGAGACCTTTTGGGGTGGGATGTTGTAGGTAGTAGTTGTTGTTCTTCTTGTTGTTCATGTGCACATCACAGTCCCTCATCACAACAATAAAGTTGTGTTCATTGTGCTGTGAAATTGTATACACTACAACTCTCCACCATACCAAGGCAGTCGGGGCACGCGTCAGAGGGCACACAAAAGTCGCCACCACTGTGAGAGCACCCGTGTGCAACAAATAGCACGCCGCGTGGTACCTGGACGGGCTGTACGTATACGTCATGGCCATGCAGGTGGAAGATGGTGCATGTGGGTGGTGGGTAGTGTGCCAATTGCAAGGCGGTGCCACGGCGGGATGGGGCAACCAGAAGAAACGTGGTGATCAGTAAAAGGGCTGCCGTACCTACCAACCATGGGTTCTTATGCCATGGAGGTGTGCGGTTTTTATCATCGTTCATGCATGCATATGCATACAAAACACACGAATTTGTGGGATGTGAGTTGTGTGTAGGCACGTGCAGGGATACACGTGTAGGGATACGCAAGCGGGTATAGATGTACTGTGTAATATAGTACTGTGGGTATGAGAACAGTGTTTATCCAATAGATTTTACAATATGGGTACCAATGAAGGAGAACTCTCCCAAAACCTCCATGTCGTCAATGGACGCAACAGTCGTTGCGGGAATTGGTACGCATTCACAACGCACCTCACAATGCACCTCACAACGCGCATCACAACGCACAGGCAACCACGCCATCTTGTAGTATAGCATCCCATCATCTCCCCTCACAGCGAGCATTGCCCTGTGCGACCTGGCTCATGCGGCAAGTAGTATCTGGTTTACAAAACCACGCACACTTGTATCCATCGAACACTTTGATTGGGACAACAGGTGGGACGCACCATGTGTTGTTGACCCGCATGTGGTCAACCGCTGTTGACCACCTCTTGTCACAACCCCTGTCTGTACTGCTAATGTTTGTGTATATATATTCTCATGTACATAACCTTTGGCTTCGTGTGTTTGCCAAAGTCAACTACTTCTCGACCGTGACACACCTCCCCACCACAGGGTGCCATCCACGCTGCATGCGCTTGTGGCCACGGCAACCAACGGCTGGCTGCTATACATATCGCATCTGCCCAACCCTACGAGCAGCATATCGTTGGCATGCAGCTTGGGCTACTTTGCACGTGACTTGACAGTGAGCATATGGCACTACCCCAAGGTCTGCTGCTGTGTGTGGGGGTGTGTATGTACATAGATGCGATTGTTGTTCTTCCCCAACCACACAGCTTGGCGGCTTGCCAATGGTCATGCACCACGTGGCGGCCATGGTTGCAATATGGCGCGCGCTCTACACCAACACAGCGCATGCACTGGTGTTGGCATTTTTGGCTACAGAGGCCACCACGCCACTCATCAACATCCGCTTTTGGATGCTCAAGGCCGGGAAGCAGTGGACTCGTGCATACAGGGTGTTGGCGGTGGCGATATTGTGTGGTATGTTGGGTGTGAGTGGGGGGGTATGAAATGCAGTTTTGATACATCCATATCCTATCCCACCACAGCGTGGGTGGTGGTGCGCATTGGGGCAATGGGTGTGTATGTGCCGTATGCAGTGGCCAACCATCACACACACGTGTTTCAGCAGCTACACATTGTTGATCGCTGGTGCCTTCACACTGGTGCATTGTTTTACTTTGTGCTGAATTTGATGTGGTATGTTTTAGTTACAAGCACAAGAAACCCCAATTTTCTATAGACCACTTACCAACAGGTTGCAGCGCATCGTTCGGGGTGTCATGCAAGCATTCACCAACAACAAGGAAGGCTAAGGGCGCTTCACAACCCAGCCTCGCACCCCATCCCAAATACCCAACACCATCAACCAGGCATCGGTGACCCACAATCGCAACCACAACCAGGCCTGTGCACATGCCGCAGCCATGCGCTCGGCCGCTGCTTGTACCCATGCCACGATTTGCAGCCATGTGGAATCCCCACCACCAAAAGTCTTGTCTGTGGACAACACCACCTTGTCTGCGGTCGCAGGCACCTCGGCAACACGCTGTGCGACGCTTGATTGCGATGCAGCCACGTCTTGGTGGGCAACTGCCAATGCTGCTGATTCTGCTGCGGAAGCCTCTAGCTGCTTGACTGCACGCTGTGCTGCAGCAACCTGTGCTTCACTCACAGCCACTGCTTGCTCTGTAAGCTGCTGCATGTTTTCACCCGCCCTGGAGGGTGTTGGTTTTGTGGGATGCCAAGCACACATACAGTGTAACAACAATAGGGTTTACACACAGAGTATACCTTAACACGGCATTGTTGGCACGTTGGGCAGCGTCGCTTGCTTGGCTGGCAGCAGCAAATGCAGCAGTCGCATACCCTCCTGCTCGTTGGGCTGCATCCGATGTGGCACGTGCCGCTTTGGATGCCGCAACGAGGCGTGCCTGGAGTGCAACAAGGGTGTGGTCCATGGGGAGGGTGGCTTCATGGGCTGGGTCAATGGCGGTGGGTGGGAGGGGGATGGCGGGGGTGGAGGGGAGGTGGCTGTCTGGGTGGGAGGCTGCAAGCGCGTCGAGGTCGATGTATTGGTTGTTTGGTGTGCTGCTTGGTGTGGTGTTTGGTGTGGTGTTTGGTGTGGTGGGTGCTGGGGGTTCTTCTTCTTGTTGTTCATGTGGTGCTGGGGGCAATACTTCGGTTGGGGGTACTGGGGATTGTGAGGCGCTACTGGGTGGTTGTTCTACTTGTTCGTCATCCCATAGCATGCTGTATGCATCAAATGGTGGTGCTGCCTCTATTGTGGATTCCCTATAAGGTGCTTCTGTTGGTACTGCACTACTAGGCGATTCCACTGCTTGTTGGGGGGATGCAGCAGCAACCGAGGGAGCTGTTTGTTGCAGTGTGGCCTTGCGATGCAATACTGTGGATGGTGGTGTGGATATGGTGTATCATGTACAATGCAAACCTCCACAACAAAATACATACCAGAGCGGAACAAGCTGGCAGCCAGGGCACCTGCACCAGTGAGGAGGGCAACATAGGCAATGCCATCAAGGCGGTTGGGAGGGGTGCGTGTTGCAGGGGTGCGTGTTGCAGTGCCCCATGATGCGTCATCCATGGATGTGGTGGGTGTAGCCGACCATTCAAGGGTTGCTTCGGGTGTGGGTGATGATGAGGGTGGTTGCTCGTCTGATGTTTGCGTTGCTGCGTCGGTGGTGGTTGCTGGTGGTGGTGTGTCAACAACCACGTCATGTGGTGCACGACCAGCATCGTCAGTGTGTGTCGCTTGTGCTGCATTTACCACCACCTTTTCTGCTGGTGGTGGTGGTTCAATGTGGCCCTCCACCAACGGCTCCTCTTCATCGTCTTGTGATGTTGTTGTGGTGTTTTCTGGTGGCTCTGTTTCCTGTGCGGATGTATATGGGATGTTGTGTGCTTGCCAAACACTGCTAGTCAAACACCACTAGCTACCTGCTGTGGTGGTGGTTTTTGTGTTGGCGTGGACGACACTAAGGAGGCTACAAACGACTGAAACCAGTTTTGTTTGGTTGATGGATTGTTTTTCTGTGCACTACAGGTTGTCCTGCCAGCATGTGATCGTCTCCGACATTGGGATAGGTCGTGTATATGGTGTGGTGCATGTGGTGCCTGGAGGAAGAACGAGGAGAATGGAAGGGATGCTCCACCACATGGTGTGTGGTGGTGTATACGGTGGTGTGTGCTGGTGTGCATTGTGTGCATGGTGGTGTATGATGGGGGGGTGTATGTTTGATATTTATCTATTGATACTAGTAAATGTACTGTTTTACGCTGTAAACAGAAAAACACTTGCACAACGCTGGAGCCCCACACATGTATGCTGCATATGCACACATGCATGCTACACAGAACAAATGCAACACACATGTGCCCTAGATCACACATCATCCTGGCAGGGATCATGCGGTCGTGCATGTGTAGGGGCAACAACCCAATTCAGAGATGAGACAGCGTGGATGATACCCAACACATAATTCTCGTCTACGTGGAAAAATTGAAAACATGCCTCTATGGCTAAGTGGTAAAGCGTGTGACTTGTATAACAAATTCATCACAAGATCGTGTGTTCGATCCACACTGGAGGCATTTTTTTTCCTGTTTTGCAGCTATGTTCCACAAATGCTGCTCCCAAGGACATTGGGACACGGAGATGTTGTTCACCATGGTGAAGCAAGCGTCAAAATCTCAAATAAAAAGGGGCCTGTCATCGATCACACGGATCATGGGATCACGTCAAATCTCAAAATATACAAAAAATGAAAACGCGATTGCTGAAGGGTTTGCACTCCGACCTTTCGTCCATGTGTCTTTCGTGTGACTCTGGGTTCATATGTTCCTGACTGCAGGGGTTGCACCTCCGCAACCGCCGTCGATTGATGGCGACGTGGGAAACAAGTGGCACACCCCTGCTGAAGTGCCCTGTATTGTTGTCAAATAAGTCAAAAATAAATACTAATCCGACCACGGCAGGGGTTGCACCTGCGACCTTTCGGTGACGTTGAAGTCGAAGCCGAACGCTCTGCTACTAAGCTACGCGGCCAAAAATTTGTTTGCGGATGTTTTGGTTGTATTTTGTACAGTACGGTATGTATGTATATCATTGTCCGTGGATGTGTAGGTGTGTGTACACCCATGTGTACATCCACCTCACAATGTCCCTTCCCCTGCACGCACATACCCCTATATATATACAGGATGGCATCACCAGACACACCCCATGCTGCCTCCACCTGTCTTGCACTTGGGGCACAGTTCAAGCTTGCCTGTGAGTGTTGATTGGGAAGATGGGGGAATGATGGCTTCCTCAAAAGGGGGTTGTGGGGGGCAGAACACGCCACAGACAGACATGAACAACATTTCTGCACACAATGTCGCTGTTTATCAGGCGATTCGTCCTCACCATTGGGGATGTCAACTTGTTCTTGGCCTTTACGCTTCAAGGGTTTCCGATAATCTCTCCTTGCAGCCATTATGGGGCAAGTGAGTATTTGATGCAGGGGGGTCGATAGTTTTACAGTTTTTTCCACGAACAGCGCTGCTAGCCCTCGAATGTAACGAAACACGATGTGCCACAGAGAAAATTTCACGGCTTATTTCATGGCTTGCACGCAAGTCTGTTTTTGCAACTTTTTATGTACAGCAATGCAGCAGCATACGTATGCAGCCAGAGCACATGCCAGGGACGGTCAATCGATCAGAAATTGATCGATTTGAACGATGGTTATTGCAAACGTTACCATATGCCATATGCATACAGCCACACAACACAGCACAACATCAACATCAAGCATGATGGCGAGCTTTTGGGATGTGCACCAGTAGCAGACGTTGCAAATCATTGCTCCTATGGCGAGGCAAGTCAAACTTGCTGCTCTCGGCTGCAGGCTTCAATGCAGTCATCAGCTTGATGTGGGGGCCAAGCTGTATGAGCTGCACAATGTGCAGCCCAAGTGGCTCCTGGCGCAGATCCAACGCCCAGAGCTTGGGGCCAATGCTGGTCTGGTCCACGGTGTGCTGCAAGCTGTGGTACAGCATGTATCGTTGCACACCAGTGCTACCGCACACCCGGATCAGCCGATGCACCCTGCCCACATGCTCCAATTCGTCGTACTGTACGTGTACCCAACTGCTGTGGGCATCACCATCAGCCTTGTGCACACGTATACACCCCGTCAGCACACCCTGCAAAGTATTGGAAAGTTGTTGCGTTGTCTACCACAGTGTCAAGTATTCCCAATACGCCACGTACCTCTACTCGGTCATGCTCGTACATGGGTGCCTGAGCTTGTGTAGGGTGTGCTTGTGCATACCACTGCCGAAAGGGGTCGTCCCTGGGCAGGGGTTTGCCAGCCCCCATCAGCATCACCTGCCCCGCTTCATCGTCATCCCAAACAGGGCCGCCGTTCTTCCTGGTCTGCCGTGTCTGGTGTGTTGGCTGCAAATAGTCGATCAAGCACTGCAAGTTGATGCCATCCATGATGTTGGAGGCTATACCACGAGTTGTGGTGGCATCACCAGCAAAGTGCTTGACCTGCTGCACCATGCGCTCCAATGGCGCCTCAGTGCAGTTGATCACCTGCCCACAAAAAACGCCGATCCTGCTCAGGCAGCGGGCACACCATGAGGTGCAGGTTGGAGGTGGCCAAAGTGTCCTGCAGCCCCTGCATGTAGTATGTCGATGTGTCATGATGGTATGCACTGTTGGTGTGGCATGGCATGGCACCCATAATCACACACATAGTACCTTAGCCCACACGATGCGCCCGTATTGTTCGATTGCATTTTTAGCTTGTGTACGCCCAGCTTCACCATACACACTGGGGTCTGCAGACAGGTAATAGCTTGTGGCTGTGTACAGCAATTTGAACATCGTGACAAAGAGTGCGGGCAGCTCGCGGGTTGCGCAGAGGGCAGCAGCACAATGCGACATGGATGGACAGGTACAAATGTGTATATACATTTGAATCACGCATCATACTCATCAATCACCCCCTGACTGTGCCTACATGTACAGGTGCCCCCTGGTGGTGCTATCACATCGGCCCGGTCCACAAGAAAAAGCCACAGAGCCATCACGACGATAGCTACAATGCAAGCGTCACGGGAGCAGGCGCAACGCATGAAGAAGAGCAAGGCAACCAAGGCAGCACGACAGCAGCGACCACCAGCACCAGTGGATGAGGATTACGACCCCCGAGTATGATGAGAGCAAGTAAATGAGAACATTTTGATGAGAGCATTTCGCTGCAGGCTGTGGCCAGTGCGCACGAGAATGGGGGTGTGTGTAGCTTGCAATAGAAGATGTCCAGTGTATTTTTTGAGACTGGGTGTGTGTACGTACGACTGCTATAGTTTATTACATGGTGGGGTGCACCCCAGCCAGTGCAGGGGCCTAAAACATTATCATTTTGCATATGCCGTGAACATCCAATTTCACAGCTTGTTTAACCTGAGAATTAAGCCGTGAAATTTTAAAAACAAGCTGAGAAGCACCAAATTTCACGGCTTGTTCACGGCTTGTTCACGGCTTATTAAGCTGAGACTCTCAGCTTGAAATTTTCTCTGTGTGTGTTGTGCAAAAAACATAGCAGTCAAAGAAACATTTGTTTGGTGCATATACTGCACACATGTTTTGCACAAACAACGAAAGTATCATCAACACTCAATCAGCAGCAAACACAGCAATAGATATCAGCAACACCCACAAATAGTTCGTCATGTCGGCATCCCGTCGAAAACACCTCTTGCACGCTTCCACAACGCACAACCTGGCACCCAATCAGTCCATAGTTCGTGTCATCGCTCCCAAAGGAAGCAACGTGTTTCAGGTGGCATTCCCCTCTGGCGACACCACCTCGGTCACGCTCCCAGCCCGCTTCAACAAGCTCCTGTATGTCAAGCGTGGCGGGTATTTGATTGTTGAGACTTCTGAAGAAGCAGCTGCCAGTGGGGTTGCAGTCACAGGCTTTGTTGTTGCTGTGCTGTACGATGACGATGTTAAGGGGCTGAAAAAGTCGGGGGAATGGTACGTGGCATGGCCTGTCTTGGCAAACACTTACAAATGAAAACATACCCACACACAAACAGGCCCCCAGAGTTTGATGACCAGGAGCGTACAAGACCACTCCCACCAGAAGACAATGATGACAACCAGGAGGGTACCAACGATGATGATTTGCCGCCAATACCATGCAACCACCGGCGGCAGCCACCACCTGCCCACAGTGATTCTACAAGCAGTGATGATGATGACTAGCACACAATTATAATGATAATAATAATTACATTTCATTCGCCCCATCATTTGTAACGCCACACACATCACAAATCCCCAACAGCAGCGCATCCACGCCTCTATCCACGTCGTCTTCCGTCATGCCCACACCCACCGACAGCCGAAACGCCCCCAGCTTGACACATGCATCCGCCCCCATCATACTCAACACACCAGCTGCGTTGTCACCATGGCATGCGGCCCCTGCCGACGCCGCCACCCGATCCTGCACTGCACGCAGCACAGCAGCACTCTCCACATCAGGCAAGATTGTGCAAAACAACACATGCGGGAGCCTCCGGTCTGGATCTCGTGGCCCATGCACCACGAGCCTACGAGACACACCGCTTGGTGTCTTGCCCACACCACGTTCCAATCGCCGCACCATCCTCTCTCTCAACCTACCTAGTTGCACCATGCGTGCCTGCACATCCCGTGTCGCCACGTGCGCCGCCGTTCCCAACCCAACTGCCAGCATCACATTCTCCGTGCCAGGGCGCACCCCACCTTCCTGCCCCCCTCCATACAGCATGGGCATCAAGCGCACCCCACGCCGCACGTACAGCGCTGCAATCCCCTTGGGTGCCCCGATCTTGTGTCCCACCACAGTGCACATGTCTACATGCTGCGTGTAGATCGGCTGCCATGGTATTTTCCCAAACGATTGCGCTGCATCTGTGTGAATGAGCAGTGGGGGAGTGGCATCATCCGTGGCACTACAGTGTGCGTTCCTGGCTGCCTGCGCAATCCCCACTATGTCTTGCACTGCGCCCATCTCGTTGTTGGCGTGCATGATGCTCACCAGCCGTGTCGTGGGGCGCACCAGTCGTGCAACGTCAGCAGGGTCGATCAACCCTTGGCTGTCGACCCCAACCAAGTCATACACCAGCCACGACTGCTTGGCTGCAAAATGCAGATACTCAAGCACTGCTGGATGCTCGATGACGCTGCTGATTACATGTGGCGGAGCACTGTTGTTATTGTGTGTTTGCATGACCACGCCCCATATTGCCAGGTTGTTGGCCTCGGTGCCACAGGAGCACAGTACTATTTCATCAGGGTGGACATGCAGGACAGTGGCAATCTGCGTGCGTGCATGCTGAAGTGCATGACGTGCTTGTTGTCCAACAGCATGGGACGATGATGGGTTGCTGATTGTGGGATGGATGGTGATGATTGGTAGTCAGCATTGCCAACCCCCCTTTACATACCCATAATGTCCTGGACCCAGAAATGGGCGCATTGCATCTGCAACATCGGGATGGATGGGTGTGGTTGCGTTCCAATCGAGATATATGCATTGCATTGATGGCGATGTGTATGTTGATGCTGGCTATTCCCTTGACAACAACCAGCACACTGCTAGGCAAAACAACCCAGTTGCTATTATATACACTGCTGCTTATATTGTGCAGCAATCACAAACAACACAGTCTTAATCAAACAACAACATAGTCACATAGCCTTCTATATATATAGCCCACGCATCCATCCCGAAAAGCAACCCCGCTTTAGATCGAGCATCATGAGCAGCAGCCAGGGATGGCAGCTCCCAGAGAAATACACCGAGGGCCTCGTGGATGAGGATGGCAACCCCATGAGCAAGAGGTACTCGTGTGTTGGCCATACTCAACACACCTACCACCCATCTACATCCATCTCCCGCCCATCATCGGCCGCCACCCCCACCACCCAGTGAGTGGAAGCGCCGCCAAAAGCTTGCTGCCGTTGCCAAGGCCAAGGAGGAGAAAAAGGTATAGTCCCGGGGTGTATCAGAGAAACGCAACAACATTACACAACCAACCACCCCACACGTACCCAGGCCAAGCAAGATGCCAAGCCTCAGGCAGCAGCAAAGCCCAAGGCAGCCGAAGACGAGGAGGACGACCTCGACGAAGCGCGTTATCGAGAGGTCCGCCTCGCCACCGTCGCGGCCATCAAGGCCAAGGGCGGCAACCCCTACCCCCACAAGTTTCACACCACATGCCGCATACCCGAATACATTACCAAGTACACGGACAGCATAGAAGCTGGCACTGTATTGGACACGGAAACTGTTTCTCTTGCTGGCCGCCTGTGGACCAAGCGTGCATCTGGTGCCAAGCTGGTGTTTTACGACGTGCATGGTGATGGTGCCAAGGTGCAAATCATGGCAGACGCTCGTCACAGTGAGCTCGACGCCGAGGGTTTTGGGGCACTGCATGCTGCGTCACGACGTGGTGATATTGTGGGTGTAGTGGGGCATCCTGCACGTACGAAAAAGGGTGAATTGTCCATTGTGCCGGTTCACTTTGAGGTGTTGTCACCCTGCTTGCATCAACTGCCCAAGGGCCCCACTGGTATCAAGAATCAGGTGAGTTGTTGTTTTTTTTTGGGGGGGGGGGGGTTGTACACAGTGTACACATAGTGTGTACATAGTGTATGCATAGTGTGTACATTGTGTGCATGCATGATGATGCACTGCAATGTGTGTCCACACACAACAACATGTACATAACAACCTCAACCACCTCAACCACCTTACCCCAACAGGAAACCAGGTATCGCCAGCGCTACTTGGATTTGATAGTCAACCCCCCCATTCGCAAGATATTTGAGACACGATCAGCCATTGTGGCAGGGGTGCGCAACTACCTGGACCAGCGGGGCTTTCTAGAGGTGTGTGGTGGAGGTGTGTGGTGTGGTGACAGTGTGTAGCGGTTGTATGTTGACAGTGTGTAGCGGTTGTACGTGGCCGTGGTTGCTTTTTCCATGGGTATCAACCGATACGTGTGGTGTACTTGATGTGCACATCCCCCAAACCCCCTCACATCCCCCAAACCCCCTCACATCCCACCCCTTACAGGTGGAAACCCCAATGATGAACATGATCCCTGGTGGAGCAACAGCCAAGCCCTTCATCACCTTTCACAACGACCTCAACATGCAGCTCTACATGCGTATTGCCCCTGAACTCTACCTCAAGATGCTGGTTGTGGGTGGGCTGGATCGCGTGTATGAGATTGGCAAGCAGTTTCGCAATGAGGGTATTGATCTAACACACAACCCTGAGTTTACGACGTGTGAGTTCTACATGGTATGTGCTATGGGGTGTGTGGGGTGTGTGGGGTGATGATTATTCCTAGTACACCGTATTTATATTGTATATATGCATGTTTCTATATCTGTGTTGCCTTTTTGGACACTTATTTGCACACATGTTTCTATTGCTGCATGTATCCTGACCCTCCTTACAACACACCATGCCTCCCCTCCCACACACCCTCCCACACACCCTCCCACACACCCCCCCACCCCCCCCCCCCCCCCCCCCAGGCATATGCTGATTACAATGACCTCATGTCAATGACAGAGGAGCTCATGTCCAACCTTGTCCTCTCTATCAAAGGAAGCTACAAATTTCAATATCATGCAGATGGACCCGACCAACCACCTGTGGAAATTGACTTTACACCCCCTTTTCGACGAATCAGCATGATTTCGGGGTTGGAGGAGATACTGGGGGTCAAGTTTCCTACAGATTTGAATACCCCAGAGGCTCGGCAGTTTTTGGACGACTTGGTACGTGTGTGTATAGGATATTTGGGTGCGTTGGTTGTCTGTGTGTGTTGGTTGTCTGTGTGTGTTGGTTGTCTGTGTGTGTGATGGTGGTGGTGTGTTGTAGGTGTATATGATTGGTTCCTTTCTTTCCCCCAGACACACAATGTAACACTTACCCTACCCAACATCCTCCTTCCACCAACAACCCCTCCCGCCACCAACAACCCCTCCCCCCACTCAACAACCCCTCCCCCTAATCAACACACAGTGCAAGGCAAAGGGTGTGGAGTGCAGTGCACCACGCAGCACAGCACGCTTGCTTGACAAGTTGGTAGGGGAATACCTGGAGTCACAGTGTGTCAACCCTGCATTTATTTGTGATCACCCACAAATCATGTCCCCCTTGGCCAAGTACCACCGGTGTGTGGTTGGTGTGTGGTTGGTGTGGTGTTGGTGTAGACCTCTCATGCACTCACCATATGCATGTGGACACACGCATGCTATTACCATCCCCACACACTCTCTTTTTCACCCACCCACCGCCACCACCACTACCCTTCTCCTACCACCACACACACACACACACACCACCCTCACAGGTCATTGCCTGGCTTGACTGAACGTTTTGAGCTGTTTGTCAACTGTAGGGAGGTGTGCAATGCATACACAGAGTTGAATGACCCAGTGGTGCAGCGACAACGATTTGCTGAGCAGGCACAGGTGAGTGTGTTGTGTTTGTGAGTGTGTGTGTGTGTGGAGTGTGTGATGGTTTTTTCAAGTTGTGTTGAGAGTTTTGTGTGTTGGAGTGGATCAGGAGAGGAGCAAGCACGATGGTGGTGGTTGGGTGAGGTGCACATGTGTCACGATAAACATATTTCACAATGAACATGTGCCACCAGCGGTGTGACATGCAGTACAGCTACATCTATGTATATTTATGTACCCCCCCCCCCAGGCCAAGGCAGACGGTGACGATGAAGCCATGTTTGTGGATGAAAACTTTTGCACTGCACTTGAATACGGATTGGCACCCACTGGCGGCTGGGGCATGGGCATTGACCGGTTCACCATGATGTTGACCGACACAAACAACATCAAGGAGGTGCTGCTGTTCCCTGCCATGAAGCCTGATGATGTTGCTGCAGCCAGTGCAGGTGTCAGTAAGATGACAGTGGGGGAATGAGGTGCTGCTTTTGTCAGCATGGCCACTAGTAACACATTGTAAGTCCATACACCATGTCTGAGATCTCTCCTATAGTGTCACATTGCTGTTTACAACAAAACACACACATGCAGCAGCAGCAACGGCACACAGCAGCGTATAACACACACACACACACATACCAAGCAAGACCAACTAAATTGTTTCAATAAACCTCGTGTGTTAATGATACCCCAACACATGTCGTCATGAAAAAACGAGACAAACATGCGAGAAAACATACGAAAACATACACAAAACGCACACACCATACTCACCATCACAACACACGATCACAACACACCACCAACACCACTAGCCATATATTTTAATGGCACGCTCCCCTGACGAAAACCCACCACGTGATTTGTTTCCCCCCCTTCGCCCAGTCGCCTCATGTTCCAATGCCAGGTAGTTATCATGCCCCATGTGCCCCTCCTCAACCCCCACTGCCCCGGCAAATTTAGCAGCCACCACATCCTCATCTGCGAGGGGTTCTGATGCACTCCGCATGCTGCGCACCACTGCAAATTTCCACTTGGCAAAATCATCGTCACTGATGCCCAATTTGGCTTGAATACGTGTTTTCACTGAGGACAGGGTTTCCTGGGGGCCCACTTTGAGCAAAAAGGGTTCCCCAAATGTCTCATTTTGTGGCTGTGTTGATTTGTGTGGGGTGTTGTGGTGTATAGGGGTGGTGTGTGTAGGAGGTGGTGTGGTGTATAGGGGTGGTGTGTGTAGGAGGTGGTGTGGATACGGGGTGGTGTGTGGGGGGGCGAGTGTGGATGTGGAGTGATGCATGATGGTGTTGTATGGTAGTGCATCAAGGTATGACGATGATCAATGAGGATGGGTGATGATATGAGAGGGGTATCCCACAAGTTCCATCATGACACAAACAAGCACACCCACGCATCATGCAAACACACACATCATACAAACACACACATAATACACACACCTGTACTTTGCTGTTTAGGTGTACAGCATGCATGAGCACATCCCCCTCATCCAACATGGTTTCCTCCTCTGGCACAACTTCAGCACGCAACCTCCAATACGTGTCGTTGATCTGTTCAATCTTTTCATCCTCGGTAAACACCTGTGTATGGAGGGGTGTGTATTGGAATATGTGTGTGTGTGTGTGTGTGTAGCACATAACCACCTATCCCTCACCACATCATCACACTCACACATTCTCACACAAAAGCACACACACATCCTCAACCAGACACACAAGTCCTCAACCCCCCCCTCCCTCCCACACCCAAATCCTCACCCCCCCCCAGGCTCTCTCACATACCTTGAATATACGGGAGTATGACACCTCCATGAGCCGTAACTGTCTATTACCATACTCCTCACCCAGCTGCCGCTGCAATTCACCCAACAGGTCAGCCACAGTGCCCTCCTTGGGTAGACGCAGTGTGTGACTGCTCACCTCCTCTGTTTTGTCGTTGTAAAAGCACACCTGTGTGGCAAGGGGTGTCAAGGGGTGAGGATGTGAGTGTGCGTGTGCGTGTGAGTGATCATTGATTAATTGATTGATTGAGGATGTGGTCACGTGTGTGTAACCATCACATGAGTGCAATCATCATGTATGTGTACCATGTGTACACATCAGGCACGTGATCCCTCACAACACCCCATCTTTCCTCCTGCACGCACCACCCACCCACACCCACCACACCCACCCTCACCTTGATGCTCTTCAGTCGCTCCAACTGTGGCAATGGTATGTCCAGCGTCTCATAGTAAAACACAGTGATACGATGTCCATGTGTGGGTGTCATCATGTCCAACAACGACTGCTGGGGCGCATATTTCACAGGGTGTGTTTTGGGCATGTCACTTGCGTAGGCATTGGACTGAGTGAGGCGGAGTAGCTGGTGGTCTGTGAGGTTGAGCTCAGCAGCCAGGAGTGTGGTGACTTGTTGGTAGGTCATGGTGGTGGTGAGTTCCAGCTGAAGACCATCATCGGGACCACCCTGTTTTTTTGGGGGGGTGTGTGGGAAATGGGGTGGGATTTTGTGTTTATTTTTTGTGTGACTGTGATTTCTTTGAAATGTGGGATTATGTTTGGTTGTAAAGGGGTTGGATTGTGCTTGATGGTAAAGGGGGAATGCAGTGGGAAATGGTGTACAGGGGGGGGTGATGCAAGGTGGCTGGGTGCATGTGGGCAAGACAGTATATGTGAACAATGTGTGAAGACACATCCATGCACAATACACACGCCCCAACCACACCACACCCACCTTTGATGGCATGTGTTCAGGGTGTCGTTTGAATGTAATCACCACCTTGTTCTTCACATATGTAAAGTAATCACTGACTGTTGGGAAGCGAAGAGACGCTGCCTTGTCCTGTGTGGTTTGTACGTGTGTGCGTTTGTACATGATGGGTGGTTGCACAAAAAACAAAAAGAACAAAAAGAACAACAAATCCCATTATACACCACCATACACATCATACAACACCGAAACACCCCTTCAAACTTACAAACATGCTGACCAACTACCCCTCCCCCCTTCCAAACACACACCTTGCTGAGTGCCCGTTGAAAGCACAGAATATCCCCATGTTCCAAATCCAGCTGGGCCAGCTGCGACAACGGCTCCAGTGCATTACACATGACATCAGGTTCAAACTTCACCTCTTCATACACCTCCACCTCTGTGTCCTCATCATACCCCGCCCGCTGCCGCAACAGGGGGAACAGGGACGCCACCTTGGTGTGTTTGAGGGCGTAGGTGTGTCCTGCATAGCGCAGGGTTTCGGTGTGGGGGTCATATTCTTTCAGGAAGAGGAGGATGTGGTTTTTGGTGATGGGGGTGAGGGTGTCGGGGTGTTCGGGTGTGGGTGTTTCTAGAAAGAGTTTGACTTCAGTGGTGCCATAGTAGCTTGCCTGTGTACAGTGGGGGAGGTGGGGGGTGGGTGGTCGGTGTGGTGGGTTGTGTGTGATTGGTGATGTACATGATGCACATGTTGTACATGTACATGTTGTGATATACACGTTGAAGGATACACGCTTGCATGATACGTGCACCCATGCATGGTACACGAAAACAGCTGTAAAGACACAGCACGTTTTGTAATCATCTGTCCACCACCAACCACATACACCACCACAACCACATACACCACCACCACCACATATCCTACACCACCACATACACACACACACACCTTCCCCCCCTCTTTAAACTCCACAAGCTCTCGTGCATCATATTCAGGGGACAACCACAAATTCGGTCGATATGTGTTGTTCTGTCGGCGCCCCCATGTCCAAAATCGCTGGTTGGCTGGTGCCACACCCATCTCCTCCTCGACATGTTTTCTCAATGCAGATACAAGTTCTTTTTTACCCACCTTGAGAGTTTTGACCTGTATGTGGGGGCGGTGGTGGTGGTTTTTGGTACAAAATGTGCTGTGTCTATGTGTGACTATGCATGTGTGTGTGTGTGACAGTGGGCATGCAGTGCAATATGAGCACACCCACGCCCACACCCCCACACCCCCACCCATCTCCAAACACCACCCCCACCCACACATCATTTTGTTTTCACATCTCTCCTTTTTCACATCTTTCCTTTTCCACACATTTCAGAACACACACCCCTCACGCACCTTGTCATGGTCAACAAGGTCAAAATGTCGTGTGATGCCAATTTGACCTTTCAGATCTGCCTCAGTGGCCACCCTCACATAAGTGTATTTGTGCGCCTCTGCACGTTCCCTACGCAGCCGTTCTTTTTCTTCTTGCTCAGCCTGTGTAGGAGAGGGGTGGTGGTGGTGGTGGTGTTTTTAAAAAGGGGTGATGTTTTTGTGTTGGGAGAGCATGAGTCAAACAGCATTAATCGCTCCCACCCACAAACACACATGCACAAAACAACACATGCACAAAACAACACATGCACAAAACAAAACGTACACCCAGAAACACACACTCCTTACCATCCCCACCAACAAACCGTACCTTGAGCCGCACCCGCACATGTTCGTATATGTCCTGCTCTGTCACAGTGCACATGACATGATCCCAGTCAGCAACCCGCACATACACCAACATGTAGGCATTGCTGAATCGGGTAATCTTGAGCGGTTGGTTGAATGGGGGGTTGCTCGGTGGTGGGTTGCCATTGGATAGGTCATCATCCCCACCCCATTGCTCTTGAATGGCACGCCTGGGTTGCTCCTTGGTGACCTGGTTTGGAAATGCAAGGGGTGTGTGGGGTGGAAATACAAGGGGGGTGTGTGGGGTGGAAATACAAGTGGGGTTGGAAACACAAGGGGTATTGGAAATACGGGGGAAAGGTGGCAGTGTCACCGGGGTGGTGTAGTATAAGGGTAATGATGAGTGCATGGTGTATAGTATGGTGTGTAGTATCAGACACAGTCCCCACACCTTGTCATCATCAAACTTGAGCCACTGCTTCCCGTCAGGGTTGATGAATGCATAATAATGACCACCATGCACACCACCACTGTGCACCAACACGCTGTGCAGGCGATACTTGTTGGGTGTGCTGCGGTCAGCGTTGGGGCTCAGGTATTTGTAATTGTCACGGTCAAGATCAAGCTCCTCGTAAAACTCATAGCGATCGTTAATCTGATGCGGTTTTTGTAGTGGATATGGTGAATTTGTGGGTGGTGGGTACACCAATGTTGTTGTATTGTGCAGATGGATATGCAACCCTCATGCAACAACAATATGTCAACAAGTCAAACACCACTCACCCCCATGAAAAACACCCCACCCCACCCCAACCTCAACAGTGGTATGTCAATATGCCAAACACCCCCCCACACACGCAACACAACCCCCCCCACACACTCCCACACACACACAACAACACCCCACACACACACGCACACTACCTTGACCATCATGTCTCGTTGAAAGTCGTACTCAAACCTCTTGAGCTGCAACTGCAACACAGGTGGAAAGTCATCAAACGACACCCCCTTGCGCGCATCCTGCAACCCATGCTGCTCAGCATGATACTGGTTTTGTCCATCAAGCATTTCCGTCTCTGTGTACTTGTCAAATGAATCGTATATGTTTTTACACCCCTTTACATCGAGTTGGATGTCCATGTAGGACTCTCTTCGTGTGGACTTGTAGTCGATGTTGATGCACTCGATGTAATTGTAGGTGTGGCCCTCAAAGAGCTTGTTGATGGTGCCCTCCACACGTGTACTCTATGTAGGTGGGAGTGGGTGTATTGTGAGGATGCGTGTTTTTTTGCAATGTAATGAGATTGTTGGGTGTGGGTGGATATATTGTGAGAACATATGTATTATTGCAATGGAATGAGGTTGTCATGTATGTATGTGTATAGCTAGTTGCCATGCATCACATACAACCCCAACACCACACCACCACCTGCACCCACCAACACACCCACCAACACACCCAACAACACTACCTTCATCTTGTCCTCCAGTTTCTCGCACAGCACACGATTGAGTTCCTGCACATCATGCTGCATCAGTGATTCATAGGAATCCCACCCAAATGACTTTGTGAGTGCCTCTGTGCCCACTGGACTGCTGTCAAATTGCAACTGAAGGGGGGATTGTGAAGGGGGGGGGAGAGAGGGGGTGAGAGGGGGGGGTTTACAAGGGGGGGAGCATAGGGTGAGAGGATGTGGTGGTGTGTGCATGGTGGTGTGTGTATGGTGGTGTATGAACTCACACATGGAGCAGTGCGTACACCAACTGCAAACAACACCCAACTCCAAACAACACCCAAACAAACCACCCATGCCATTGTGTACATATATCATGCACAGTGCACACCGTGCACAGCGTACACATGTACACATATACACAATACAAAGTGCATGCACATGTAGATAAACACACACACCTTGTAAAACAGTCCTTGCAGGGCAAGTGGGAGTGATTTCTCAGGTTCATCTTCTTCTGATGTGGGCATGTGATACACCGCCTGTAGGTATTTGTGTGGGCATGTAAGGGGGGGGGTATGTGGGGAGGGTGTATGTGGGGTGTGTGAGTATGATGTGCGTGCATGTGCCGAGTGTGTGGGTATGATGCGTGTGGGTATGATGTGCATGCCACACACCATGTGTATGTATAGTACATATGCATGCAGTATGTGCATCAGCTGCCTTCTCTCAACCCCCCGTATTCACCAGCCAATACCACCACAAGCACATCACCACAAACACAAAAACCCCACCAAAAACACACACCTGACGCAAGCGGTTGATGTTGTACAGAGTCTGCAACAACGAATTCATATAACACGTTGCCCCCTGATTCTTTAATCCCACAAACCCCGTCTCCTTTTTGCTGTTGTATGGCTCGTAATGGGTGGTGCGAATACACACTTTGATGATGATGGTGTCGTTGATGAGAAAGCCGTTGTTGCGTACATCAGAAAGGATGAGGAACTGATTGAAGCCCCAGTCATTTTGATCACCATTGAATGTGTGGCTGGTGTCTGTGTGTGGAGGGGGGTGTAGGTGGGTGTAGGTGGGTGTGAGTAGGTGGGCGTGGGTGGATGTTGGATGTACAAGTGTACGGTATGAGGGGGCGGTGGGAAAAGCTGGTATGCACACAACATTATAATGTTTGCATATATATGTGTGTGTGTCTGTGTACATATACAAGCAATGCAGATTGCTCAGCACAAAAACAACGTACGTCAACCAACCCCCAACACACATGCCCCCCCCCATTTCACCACCCACCCACTCAACCATCCACACATACTCTTCCTGATGCTCTTGGCATCATCCTCTTGGTTGACCAGTATCAAGTCAAAGTGTGCAATCCTCTGCCATCCAATGGGGTACTCTTGTTCCTGCAGGTCACCTGCATCAAGAAACAGTGACATGAATTCACCACGTTTGTTGGCTTGGTTGCCTTTGGGGAACAACAGCAGACGCCTGTGTGTGGTGGGTGGGGGGTGGGTAGGCATGACGTGTGGGTGGGCATGCTGTATGTTAAATGTGTATGATGACAGTTAAATGACAAGAATGTATGCTGTACACACACACTGGGACATCCCACGGACGTCTCCAGCCACTTACCATGGGTACCCTGCAACCTCAAATGTGGGTGAGTACTCTTTGTCAGGCAGCTGTGAAAAATTGCTGATTGTCCACTGTGTGTAAGAAAAGAGTAGGTATTCAGGTACATAATCATCAACCATCAACCATCAACCATCTCAACATACCGTCCATTCCCCACTCAGAGGATCATCCTTTGATGTATCTTCAGCAGTAGCTTCAGTGATCGCAGGCATGGCTGTGTGTGTACAACAAGCAACATATGTGCAGTGCATGATTGGTGGATGAGCAACCATACCCACATACCATCAGGAGCCCCAGTGAGGGGGAGTGCCTCTACCAATGCATTGTCATTTTCATCATCCAGGAGTGTTTGATCAACCATGGCAACGTCCTGCTCAAGCATCTTCAACTTGGGACCACTCCTTTTGCAGGGCTGGCTCGATCTGTATGGCCTGCAGTGCGTGTTCTAGCACGGATGCATGCCACGTGCGTGCCCCGAACGATCTGCTGCTCGGGAGGGACTTGCCTTCTGGGGATGATGATGGGTTTGTTGTTGTATGGGGTATGTAAATGGCTGTAAATATAAGTTGTGATTACAACAGCAAAACTATTGTTTGATGAAAGCAAGTAGATATGTAAAAAACCCTGCCCTTAGGCTGTTTCCTGTGTTTCCTGTGTGAGCAATGGCGCCTGCAAGCCATTGGCAGCATCCTGGCTCCCTGCACGACTGGTGGGTGCCTCCAGGGAACGCAGCCGCTTGTGCATGCCCGATGAAAAGCACCCCGAAACAACCAGCACCACCGTTGTCAACGAAAATACCAATGTTGCAACAAAGCCCGCCGTCCTGGCGTGATCCCGGATGGCAATGGCCCTGTTGGCATGGGGGGTACTTTGACGCGTCTACTCCGTCTGCCACGCAACACACTTCACCACATTTGCATGCATCATGGCATACAAAAACAACACCCATACCCGTAGAGGTTGCGTGAGATGACAGTGCAGTCCTTGGGTGTCGCTGCTGCTGTCTCTTCTGCCCAAAACACAGGCAGGTACGTATCCACCACACCAGGGTCCATCATGTGGTATTGCTGTCCAAACTGGGTTACCAGCATGAGACGCTTGGCTGCACGCATAGTGATCCCTGTGTGTGTTTTGTAGTGATGTTGTAGTGATGTTGTGGTGGTGGGTAACCATGTATTGTGTGGTGATGGGTAACCATGTATTGTGTGCGTGGCATTGTCATTGTTGTGCTGCTGGTGGTAGCAGTAAGAGTTGTTGTTGTTGCTGCAATCCCCCACACACCACACAGCATTTCCCACCACCACCGCCATCGCCAACACACACCAGTGACAGGCTCCACATCCAAAAACAGGGTGTGTTTCTCAGGGTCACATGATAGCCCAGTGACATTGCGTGCCAGGGAAGGGTCCGCCCCACAGAAATGAGGGTAGGCAAGAAACAAAAAGGGACCTGACTCACCGGGGGGGCCTGCGGGGCCTGGTGTAGGGAGGGGGTGCATGTGTGGGGTGTGAACAGGTGTTGCATGGTACGTGTGTTTGTGGTGCCTATACCGACAGAGGTGTACTTGAGGGGTCAGTCATTCCATGCCCAGTACATGATGCACCAACCTCATGACCCATACGATCCCACCCCAGTACATGCTGTACCACACCCATCACATCACTAGCCCCAACACACTACTACCCCTAACCCACAACCTACCTCCTGCTTGTGGTGAGGTGATGTTCATGAGACCCTGTATGGTTTGGTAATAGTGGGGATTGGGCGCAGATGCACCCTCTGTGGGGACAAACCGCAACAACTCGACACCATGCAAATTGGTGGTGTTGACTGCAATGAGCTTGGCTGCACGGTACAACTCACCCACCCACACGTCCACGGTGCTATTGATGTGCAAGCCAGGCCTGTTTGAGTGGGAGGGTGTGCGTGTTGGACAGCAATGATTGTGTGGTGGTGCTACAAGTGTTGTTATATACGTGTATATATTGCCACAATCACACACATTGTACCACCATGATTTCATTTGTACAACAATATGTACAATTCACCTGGGATGACACGCACCATACACACACACGACATACATACACGTACAGCACCATCCAGATAGACACACTGCATCACATACAACATCCCACACATACAACATCTCACACATACGTGAATTGTGATGCATCAGTACCATGCACCCATTCTGTGTGATTGTTCCAGCTTGTGACCTTATCCAACCCCTGCCAGTGAATGGTTTCAAACACATGACTGACATTGTGAATGCCTGTGTGTAGAATAAAGAGAGAGAAGTGGGAGGGTTTGGGTGTGATGGAAGGACGAGGATTGTACAGAAATGGGATGAATAGGTATTGCATGGGTTACACATGCACACAGTACTACTGCGCACTGTGCACACACGCACACACACACACACACACACACACACACACACACATTTGGACAACAAGAGACACGCACATGCAACTATACAACAAAACAGTTGAAAGACACACACACCAGTGTCAGTCATCTCATATGGTTTTGCCATTGCCACTTCAAGGCTACTGTCATTGGGCATCAAACCATATCTTGACTGAAAGCTGGGTACTATGCGTTTGACCTGCGCAGCTAGGGGGTCCTGTGTGTTGTATGACGAGGATGATGGGATAATGGGATGATGGGATGATGGGATGGAGATGGGAGGATGGGGACGGGTGAGCCGGGATGACAGTGGAATGAACATGCATGATACTCACTGCTTGCGTCATGCGTGTGTGTATGTTTCAACGGGAAACATGTCACATAATATTACCAAACGCGCTTGATGTGCAAATATGCCCCCCCCCACCCCACCCCCTACCACGCACCTCATATCCCCACAACATCTCGTGTGGTGTGCGTCCCATAAAGATACCGATGTTGTGTGGATCGCTGAATGTCTTGACGTATCCAGCCAACAACACCGCTGCCTGTGGGGATATGGAGCGCGCCTTTTCCAGTGCACCCAGCAGGGGGATGTTGGCTGTGTAGACGATGTCCGCTGTGGCATTGCGACCCAAATCGTAGCGTGGGACGTTGAAATCGTAAATCTGTGGGTTTGTGTGTGTGTGTGTGTGTGTGTGTGCTGTATGTATACTCATCAAACAACATGTACACCTGCTTGAACCACTAGCATTATTTCACACCCACACCAACCTTGTATTTTACGCGCCCGTCTTCACTAAACCAAACATCAACCTTCCTGCGGTGCTTTTGGTAGACGTATGGCCCCACCTCCTCCTGCGTGTGGCGGTAGCAAGATGCATACAAACCAACACAACCATCAATGATGTTTAGACCACAAAACACACCAGGATGGGCTTGGCGCCCTGCCGCACTTCTTCTATGTTGGTGATGTTAAACATGTGTGCCTTTATGAGATCAAGTGGGTCCCCTGGATGATCATTGCGCTCGTGACGGTCTGTTGAGAAGCGTTGACCATCATCGTGTTTGTCATCACACCACTCTTTCACCCCCAACCACGCATACCCCACACGTCTCGAGGTGATGATGGCTGCCATATGATTTGTTCCAAGATCTGTTGAGATGTTGTTGAGAGCTTTTCGCGGTATGTGATGATCGTGACGAGGTGATACAACCCTCATTTACCGCATCGTGCACGCGCATAGAAACATATGCTGGAACCAGTGTGCAAACCAAGACGCTGATGGCTGCCAAGGCACCACACACACACGCAAGCACCCCATACGGAAGAGATTTCATCGTGGACAAAGTGGAGTTACGTGTGTGCGTGAGAGGAAGTTGTGTTGTTGTTTATTTTACATTGATTTGTACTGCTATGTTGTTGACAATTGATTGACATGATTGGGTACATTTTTTCTGGACCATCTCACAACATCGCCCCAAGCATGTTGCCCATCACCTGCACCAGCGCATCATAGGTAGCATTGCTATAGTGCACACCATCATGCGTACACTGCACACCGCATGCTGTGTAGAAAAAGATGTAGCCATGAAGAAATGTAGACCGCATGAAATGATGTGATACACAAGACGACCCCCCCCCACACACACACACCTGTACTGAGGTGATGCAAATCCAACAGATATGCAGGCCCCCTGGGACGCACAATGCCTGCTTCAGCAATGTCACGGTTGTACCGAGCAATGCGGTTGGGTGTCATGTGCCACCACTTGGCCCACGTAGACACCTTGGAGGGGACAGGGTTGCTGATGGACACTAGGAATATACGCGGCGGTGTGTGTTTGTGCCGGTGCACCTGTCAGAGCATGGTTGTATGCATGTTTTGTGTGTGCTCGGGGTATGTATGCACATGATGTGCACGAAATGCAATCCCCAACATACATCATGAAATTGTTGTACGGCGGTGGCAAGCGCGCCCACATTGCTTTTCCACTGTGCATCATGGTGTATGTGGAGCGCGTGCCACAAGCCAGCGCCCAATACAAGTGCTGCTGGTGGGTCACTGTTGCTGCTGCTCCTGGAGGGGATTTTGTAGGGATTGTGTGTATGTCTGGGCTTCATTATGACATAGCCACAACATGCTCGTCACAACAGTCAACAACAGTCAACAATAGCCAACGTCAATGACAGTCAGATTCAACATTTCAGTCAACATTTCAGTCAACATCATGCCACCATTACATCACCATTACATCACCATTACATCACCATTACATCACCAACCCACCATTGCTGCAAGAGGTGTGTCAGGTTGGAGGGGTATGGTGCCCAGTGAAAGACAACACGCACCCCATGTGCCACTTGTTCTTCTACATCGGTGTGCTTTGCTCCTGGGGGAAGTGCACCTGTGTGTGGGGGGGGATACATACCAGAGTATACACATGGTGCATACACCAGAGTATACACATGCAATTGGTATTGTGCACACAGTCAAGAGTACCGCAAATACATCCCCCATACCGCTGCCATGTACAAGGTATGTAAACGAGGTGTATAGCATGCGAACAGAGCTATCCCCCGCAAACACCACACGCTGCCCCTGTACGGTTTTCAACCATGCTTCTGATACCACACGATGGGCATTGCAATTGTTGCTGCGTGCTGCTGCACCCCACATCCATGCATTGCCCTGATCATCACATGCTGCTGCCGTGGAGAGGAGCATGTTGCATCTGTGTTGGGTTGGAAAGGGGGGGGGTTGCGTGCGTGGGTTGCGTGTGGGTTGGGATGTGTTGGCTTGTGTGCCAGCAACACACATACTGTGTGACTCCATGCTGCCAGTATCCTGCACGCAATGCACCAATGCACCCTGACTCTGCCTCAAAGACGCTCCTGATGGATGGGCGATGGATGGAAGCTCCTTGAGGATGTTTCCCCCTACCCCTAGATCATCAACCTACCTTGTACTGCCATCGACAGGGCCATTGTGGTGGGAAAGATACACCGTCACAAACACGATGGCAATACATCCCACCAGATTGTTTTTGGTGAGGAGCCTTTTCAGGGCCTTTTGATTGCTCAGCATGTACCTAGTCCTATGATAGTAGTATTGATGTGCATGGTGCAGCCTTCTATGCATGTAGTGTGTGTTGATCATGCATTGGTGTGTGCAACAAGATGGGATGCTGCAAAGCGTGCTGATTGCATGATGTCGTGTAGTGTGAATGATGTGCAATTCTGTGCACTGTTGTTGGGAATCGACCGAAATGGTGTGGCCAACAGACAAGCAAAAAAAACAGGTGGCGCCGTGGTGGCCAGCTTCTCCATTTTTTCGTGCTTTCCACTCCTTATTCCACATCCCACACTCGCCTACATCCTCCACGACATCCCACGACACGCACACATGCCGCTACAAGGCTCTACAATGCAAACGCACAGCCGCATGCCGCACCTGATCATCATGCTTGTGCTTGCAGCAAGCACAATCCATGCTGCTGCACCCACCATGCTGCCTGCATTCTATGGCATACAGGCACGTTGAGATGGCTGCTGCACGAAACTGGTTGCCACCACAACGTATCATCCCATCACCAGGTGTGCACCCCATTCAACGTGCTCATCGTCGCAGGAGACAATTACAGCATGAAACTGGACGCAGATCCCTCAGTCATGCAAGCCGTTCGTGCAGACGTCACAAACAACCAGCTGCAGCTCACCACCGTCGCCCCTGGCTTTTCCACCAATGCCCCCATCCGCCTGACCATCACGGCACCCCCTGATTCACTGGAGAGTGTGCAGGTGCTGTCCCCCATGTCCACCGTGCTCGTGCAGGAGGGATTTGTGGTGGATACGTTTGCAGGCACCCACACGGGGGCGGGTGGGTTGTATGTGCTGGGCATCAACGCCACAGATGTCACCCTCAGTGCTGCCGGGTGCGTTGCTGGAGGGTGTACACAGAAAACCATGATCCACATGCCACACAGCACCATGTCACACAGCAGCAACCACCACAATCACACAGGACTGCCACAGTGTTGGTCAACGGTACCATGGACACAGCAACCGTGTACATCACGGGCACCGGCAACGTGTATGTGGATGGTGTGCAGGGGCCTGTACAGGTGGGGTTGCAGGGCATTGGCAATGCATACATCAACCCAGCCACTGGTATAGGGTGATTGGTGGTGGGTGAATGGGTTGATGAATGGGGTGATGCATGGGGTGATGAAAGGAGTGATGCATGGGGTGATGCATGGGGTGATGAAAGGGGTGATGCATGGGGTGATGCATGGGGTGATGAAAGGGGTGATGCATGGGGTGATGCATGGGGTGATGCATGGGGTGATTGGTGGATGATGAATAGAGTGAATTAGGTGGGGGTCTGTATGTGTGCCTATATGTATGCCTACACGTGCGCATGTGAAGTATGGAGGGTAATGGGAGAGTGTGTGTATAGAGGGAGGGAGGGTGTGTGTTGTACTGCTGCGCATTACCACCACCTGTTGTTTTCCTACACACAGATGATGTGTTGTTTCTCCTACACACAGATGATGTGGCTATTGCAGGCACTGTGAGTGGCCTGGGGCGAGTATACCATGCACCCAATGCACAGTGCACTGTCTCGGTACGTTTTTTCGTATTACTACATGTATATGTTGTATATGTTGCAACATAGCACGACAGTGTGTGTTGTATGTAAACATCTACATATGTGCCTTTACCCCCCCCCACGCACATACCCTCCTCCCTCTCCCCCCCCCACACAGTCATTTGGTGCATCCTTTGGGCAGCTTCCCACCTACTTCCCCCTGCAGTTGAGCACCTTTCCCTTTAGTAGTGCGTGTATTGCCACTGACCTCACCATCCCCACTGCCCGCCCTGCCTGGACGTGTGGGCTGCAGGTGAACGGCGCGTTTGACTGCAATACCTCTTCTTCTACATCCACTAGTGGTATGTGCTCTGGTGGTATGTGCTCTGGTGGTGTATGCTGTCGGTGTACGCCCAGTGTGATGTATTGTTGGTGCACGCAGAGTGTGATGATGATGAGTGTGATTGGTGTGGACACTGATGCTGAGTTACGGTGGGCAGTAGAGCAAGTATATCACATGCACACACCATTACACCATCTCGTCTCTGCACTACACACCATACGCACCACGCATGCACAACACATTTTCCCACACAATGCCCCCTCCTTTGCACAGCATCAGGTGGCACAAGCAGCAGCACGTCCACATCAGTGGGGGGCTCTGGTGTTGCTAGTGCCACATCATCCAATGGGGGTATGGTGCAGTGGGGCGTATGGTGCAGTCGGGGGTATGGTGCAGTGGGGGACCATGCATGTCTACACCAGCCATTGCTCATTTCTTTAACAATCATTGCTCATTTCTTTACCAATCATTGCTTTGTATGCCCCCCCACCCCCACCCCCACCCCCCCACACAGGGACATCAAGCAGCAGCACAAGCAGCAATGGACAGGGCTCCATGTCGAGCTTTTCAATGGGCAGCAGCAGTGGACGTTCCCTGCCTTGCCGTGTGCCTGGCAACCAGTTTATGTCGTAGTGTGGCAACGATGTTGGAGCATGATGCAGTTTGGCGACAATGTCAAGATAGTGTGTTGACATGAACTTGGTGAATAGCATACAGCATCACACAGCATACAGCATCACACAGCATACAGCATCACACAGTATACAGCATCACACAGCGCTGCATCACACCCCACAAGTTGGATGATTGTGAATTGTTGGCAAGGTCATGCATGTAACACTACATGTGCACGTGCACGCAGGGAGGGAATACAAAACAAAACACCACATGATCACAACCCATGAAAGCATGGACTTTTATCACAGCAAAAACAAAGGAAAATCACTAGTATTATCACAAGAAAAGAAAGGCACCCCACTACTTTTATCATAGGAAACAAGGAAAATCATTTCTTTTATCACAAGAAAGGGAAATTATTTATTGTCCATGATGCTCTGTGGCTGCCTCTTGCAGTGCTCTCCTCAGCGCTGCAGGTGCACTCTCTACGTCTGCAAATGATGGAAAGTAGTTGACGTCCACCACCACATGATCCCCTGCGTGCGGTGTGTTAGTTTGATTGTGTATGTGTGTGTGTGTGTGAGAGAGAGAGAGACTCTTGTGGCTAAAACCAAAAACAACCATGCGCTATGTGATCGACACACACACAAAAAGAACAAAAGCAGCAGCCACATACCTGTTGAGTGTTCCACACACACGTCAAACCCAAACAAGTGCATCTTGAGGTGTGTACGCAACCAAGCAGCACATGCCTCCACTGCCACCATATCCAATGGCCTTGCTGTGGTGGGGGATGATAGGGTCGTGGAGGATGATTGGGTTGGGAGGATGGGATATGGGTTTCGCTTGCACTACTCATCACCCACTACTCATCAACCATACAACCCACCCACACTGATTCACACGTACACCCGCACATACACCTACATACGTTGTTCGGTACTGTGTTTGCGCATGTCATCAAACATGGCTGCAAACTTATTTTTCAAGCTGTCAAAGTTGATGTAGTCTGGCAGGTGTGCACCCTCGGCTGTGTCCAGTATAGTGGCAATGTTGGGTATTGACTGCCGCTGTGCATGAAACACCTGGGTGGGTATTGACATGAGGAGTGGTGGGTATTGACATGAGGAGTGGTGGGTATTGACCATGATGTTGAAATCGTGCATAGACACTCACCAAACCCACATCATACACACAGTTGATCACCACCACCACCACCCCACATTACGTACCTGGCTCCCAATCACATACACCTTGTGAATCACAGCATCATGGTCAACAAACCCAGTGGCAACAGCAGGCATGGGTACATGCAGGTCAACGGCACCCTGTGGCCTGAGTAACAATGACATGCTATGACTGAATGCCTGCCCACATGCTACACGTGGCTTGACAATGACGGGCATGGGCATGTTGGCTGTGTGGAGTTGTGAGGCAAGGTCGAGGAGGGAATGTACCTGGGTGTATGGGAGGGTTGGGTTTCTTTTTGGGAGGGTTTATTCCTATATATATTGAAATTACAGGTGTGGATTGAAATTCGGGGGGGGGTGGAGTAACATGAGGGTTGTGGAGTAACATGACGTTGACATGATGACAAAGTGCATTGACATAATTATGCCCAACAACACCTACATGTGTACACAAAACAACACCCACATGTGTACACAAAACAACACCTACATGTGTACACAAAACAACACTCACCTCTACAAATTTCCCCCCCTTCAACTTGGTGGTGGTCCCTGATGGTGTGTGCTCAAGCTGCTCTAGTGTTTTGCACAATATTGACCTATCCATTACATACTGTTGTTGTTGTTGTGGTGGTGGTGGTGGTGATACTGATGATGATGATGCTGATGATGATAATGT
>VFQP010000510.1_pt1 | contig 72608 bp, 75 predicted proteins | sample 3512351 | NCBI WGS metagenome assembly VFQP01 (sample SAMN10412372, study PRJNA504923) | tailings metagenome | isolation source: Relicate 1 Philex TSF1 revegetated site | place: Philippines: Tuba, Benguet | collected 2017-08-29
GGACGAGCCCGAACTCAAGATCATCGACGTGTTCATCTGCAAGCTGCGCAAGAAGCTCGACGCCGCGTCCGGCGGGCAGAACTACATCGAGACTGTGTGGGGTCGCGGCTACGTGCTGCGCGAGCCCGAGGAAATCCGCGAAAGCGCCTGATCGCCGGGCACGGAAGACCAAGAAGGCCGCTTTCAGCGGCCTTTTTTGTTTCTGACGGACGCGGTTGCGACTAAGCCGCGACGTCCAGCGCGCGGAACCTGTCGAGCAGCTGCGGGCGGTTGAAGGGCTTGAGGATGTAACCGTTCGCCCCGGCGCGCTTGGCGCGCATGATCGCGCCGATGTCGACCTCGATGAGGCTGATGGCGATCTGCGGCTTGATGGGCGCTTCCATGCGGCGAATGCGGCGGATCAGCTCCTCGGCGTTCATGTCGGGCAGTGCCGTGTCGATGACGATCAGTTCGGGCATGCCGGCTTCGCACATGTCGAGAGCCTGCCCGGCGGTTTCCGCATCGATGAAAACGAGATCCGGGCTGCCGAGGATGCGCTTGGCAACCTTCCTGACAACGCTCGACGCGTCGACGAACATGCAGCGTTTCATTTCCGGTCCTCCAGGCGACGCCCCCGCGCCATTGGATCGGGCTTCAGCCCTTCGGACCGGACACTAGCCCGGCTCGGTAAACTTACCGCCAACCGGAAAGGTAAATATGGACTGACGATGCCGGTCAGGCGGCGCTGAAGACGATCTCTTCCGCGGTCGCACGGATGGTGATCGTCATGCCCGCCTCGCGGGCCAGCAGCAGCGTGTAGTAGGGCTGGACGGAATGGGCGTCGATCGGCTCCTCCGGCTTCCCGCCGGAATGCAGTTCCAGGAACTTCGGCGGTACGCGCACCATAGGGCCGGCTGCCGTCAGCTGGAACTTCGGCGCCGTTTCCGGATCCTCGAGGTTGACGGTGATCTTGCCGCCGCGCGGGATGGCGCCGGTCGCCACCAGCACGAGGTTGAGCAGCAGCTTCACCTTGTTCTTGGGAAGCAGCGCGCGGCGACCGTTCCAGACCAGTTCCGGCTTCTCGTTCTTCAGGAACGCCGAGGCGACCTGTTCGGCGTCGCCCGTGTCGATCAGCATGCCGGCCGAGCCCGCCGCGCCGAACGCGATGCGCGCGAACTGGAGGCGGGCCGACGCGTTGCGGGCGCTGGTGCGGATCAGCATCATCGCATCTTCGTCGGAGCCGCCCTCGTCGAGCAGTTCGAGGCCGTTGTTGATGGCGCCGACCGGCGAAATGATGTCGTGGCAGACCCGGCTGCAGAGGAGAGCGGCCAGTTCGGGCGCGGTGAGCGTGAAGATGTCGGCCATGGACATGTCCTTTCGCGGCCCGGCGCCGCTGTCGCGAATCACCGCGTTCCAGTGCCTGCTTTCGTTACACAGGCCGGTGCGCGCTTCAAGAAAACCCGTCTGACGCAACGTCGCGCGATTGCCTTCAAACCCTTGCGCACCAAGCCTTAGCGGCGTCGGACGGAAGCCATCGATCGGCCATGTTCCTGTGGCGGGTTAATCGTTGAAAAAGGATTACGCCCTAGCTTCCGTTTCGCCGCATTGCGCAACCACCACCAAGAGTGGAAACGGGCGGCAGGCGTCTCGCGGAAGTGCTCCCGAACGGAGAGTGAAAGAATGCCCGCGGGTTTCAAGAACAGTTCGATGCCTCGCATCGCCGCCGCCATGCTCGCCTTCGTGCTGGCGTTGTCCCTTTCGTCCGCCGCGCGCGCCAACGAATACACATCGCAGGAGATCGTCGATGCCGGCCACCGGTTCTTCGGCGCGACGTCCGGCGGCCTTGCGACGGTGGTGGAGAAGGCCTTCTCGCAGTACGGTCTGCCGAACGGCTACATACTGGGCGAGGAGGGCTCGGGTGCCTTCGTCGGCGGCCTCACCTACGGCGAGGGACAGCTCTACACAAAGAACGCAGGCGACCACCGCACGTTCTGGCAGGGCCCGTCGGTCGGCTGGGACTTCGGCGGCCAGGGCTCGCGGGTGATGATGCTGGTCTACAACCTGGACGACGTGTCGGGCGTCTATGGACGCTTCGCCGGCGTCGCGGGCTCGGCCTACGCGGTGGCAGGCGTCGGCTTCACCGTGCTCAAGGGCGGCAACGTGCTGCTCGTACCGATCCGTACCGGCGTCGGTGCGCGCCTCGGCGTCAACATCGGCTACCTGAAGGTCACCGATACGCCGACCTGGAACCCGTTCTGACGTCGTCGCCTTGCTGGCGTCACACAGGGGCTGTCCGTTAAGGTTAAGAATGGGTTGACGGCAGCGGCAGTGGCGAAGGCCAGTGCCACTGTGGCACAACTGCCAAGAGTCAACTCAGCTCCTTTGGACAGGCCCGCGTGATACAGTCTATCCTGTTCTTTTCGCTCGGCTTTTTGTGCGCAGGCTTCCTGGCGCTGATGGTTGCGCCGGCGATCTGGCGTCGCGCCGTGGCGCTGACGCGCAAGCGCATCGAGGCGTCGGTGCCGCTGTCGCTCTCCGAAATCCAGGCCGACAAGGACCGCATGCGCGCCGAGTTCGCCATGTCGACACGCCGCCTGGAGATGAGCATCAAGGCGTTCCGCGAGAAGGCGGCGGCCCAGGTCATCGAGATCAACCGCAACCGCGAGGAGCTGAAGCGGCTCTCGGGCGAGCGCAAGGAAAAGAACCAGGCCATCTCCGAGATCGAGGCGAGGGGCGGGGAGCTGCGCTCCGAGTTGAGGCAGAAGGAGGACCAGCTCGAGCGGCTGACCGAGCGCCTGGTCGATGCCGAGCGGGCGATGGAGGAGAAGGCGCTCGAGATCGACAAGCTCGGCCGCATGTATGACGAGGCGTCGTTCAATTCGAGCAATCGGCAGATAGAGCTGGTGGCGCGCGAAACCGAGGTCGAGAAGCTGGCCGGTGACGTGTCGAGCCTGCGCGACCAGCGCAAGGAAGTCGAGCGGCGCGTCACCGAGCTTTCCAACGAGAGCAAGGCGGCCCGCGATGCGCTGAAGGCCGAGAAGCGCCGCGTTGCCGAGCTCGAAAAGAAGGTCGAGCGATTGACTGCGCAACTGGCGGACCGCGAGGAGCGGCTCGATCGCACCGAGAAGGATTTGAGCCGTGTGCGCGAGCAGGTGCGTGGTTCCGAGGGCACCGAGAGTGACCTGGATGCGGAACTGACGTCCGTGCAGCAGGAAAAGGTCAGGCTGGAAAGCGAGATCGCCGACCTGACGCTGCAGATGTCGACGCTGCTGTCGGGCGCCAAGGGTGCTGATGTCGAGAAGGCCATCGGCAAGCTCCAGGAGGACCGGGAGCGCATGGAAGGGCGCATGACCGCGCTGGTTCGCGAGAACAAGAAGCTCCGGTCGGATCTCTCCGTCTACGAGCGGCTGAAGTCCGAGGGCTGGGACGACGAGCGGCGCGAGAACGCGCTGCTGCGCGAGCAGATCAACGATCTCGCCGCCGAGGTCGTGAACCTGACCTCGGCGCTGGACGGACCGGAATCGCCGATCCGCAAGGCATTGACCGAACAGGTCGAGCGCGAGGCGAGCGATCCGCACACGAAGATCACCAGCCTGGCCGACCGCGTCCGTGCGCTGCAGCAGGCGGCCACGGGCGAACGGGTCTAGCTGACGCTATCGCCTGCCGCGCGTCAGTTCGTAGAGCGTCACAGCCGCCGTCGTCGCTACATTGAGGCTGTCGAGCCCCGTGTGCATCGGGATGCGTGCGGTCTTCAATCGTGACAGCAGCGTTTCCGGGAGCCCTTCACCTTCGGTTCCGAGCAACAGGGCGACCCGCCCGGCCCTGGGCAAGTCCCACAGGTCAATCGTTCCCCGCGGCGACAGCGCGATCACCGAGAAGCCTTCTGCCTGCAGAGCGTCGATCATGCGCGTGTCCGAGCCTTCCCGCGCATAGGGAAGGGTAAGGACGGAGCCGACCGACACGCGGATCGACTTTCGGTAGAGCGGGTCGCAGGACGTTTCGTCCAGCACGACGGCGCTGGCGCCGAACGCCGCCGCGTTGCGGAAGATGGCGCCGACATTGTCGTGGTTGGCGATGCCGGCCGCCGCGACGACCAGTGCGTCGATGGGACAGGCAGCAAGCGTCGCGGTCATGTTGGCGGCCAGCGGTCTGATGCCGACGGCCAGCACGCCGCGATGAAGGTGGAAGCCGGCGACGGCGTCCATGACACCTGGTTCGACGGCGTAGACCGGCGCAGCGGCCGGCGCGTGGGCCAGCATGTCTGCCAGTCCCGGGAGTTTCGCTTTCAGGACAAGGATGGATTCAGCGCTGAAGCGCGTCGAGCGCAGCAGCATCCCGAGCACGACCTTGCCCTCGGCGATGAAGCGTCCGTCGCGGCCGACGAGGTCGCGCTCGCGTACCGACCGGTAGGGGGCGAGGCGGGGGTCTTCCGCGTCGTCGATCTCGATGACCTGGGCAGGGAGCAAGCTGGATATATCCGGGCCGGATGGCATGGCGCCACTTGCCACGGACCGCCCCGGAATGACCAGAGCGAGCCGTTCTAGCGGACGGGCCCGTAGATGTCCTCGATCGTGCGCAGGAGCTTGCGCACCGGCTCGGAGTCGCAGGAATAGTAGATCATCTGCCTGTCGCGCCGCGTGTGAACCAGACCGAAGCCGCGGAGCTTCGCGAGGTGCTGCGACAGCGCCGACTGGCTGAGCTCCACCTCGTCGGCGATGGCGCCCACCGACATTTCCTTGTCCATCAGCAACCACAGGATCGCCAGCCGCTTCTCGTTCCCCATGAGGGTGAGAATGGTGGCGGCCAATCCCGCGTTGCTAACTCTCGCTTTGGCGTCCATGGGACCCCCGTCATAAGGCTTCCGCTTCGGGGCCAACGGGGGCAATTGGCTCGAGCGGTTCATGTGCTAGATAGCGTCGCGATGCGCCGCGACAACTGTATACAAGATAACTAATTCGGCGGGAACTGCAACCCGCGCGTGTCGTTCAGGCTGTCTTCGCCTCCTGCTCGCGGCCTTGCCTCGCCATGGCGACGAGCGTGTCGCGCACGCTGGCGCCATCGGTCAGCGAAGCCGGGAAAAACACCCTGCGGACCATGTCCCCGCTCGCCAGATCCATGCCTTCCGCATCGATGCCGGTCAGCGTCCACTCGCCGTCGGAAGCGCCTGCGAAAGCGCGGGCATACACGGCGATCGCGTCGAGGTGATCTTCGTTCATGTGGTCGACCGCGCCCTGTTCGCGGGCATCCAGCACCTGGTTGGCGGCACTTTCGGTGATCAGGTTCTCGCGCGTCAGCGCGTAGGCCTTGCCGAAACCGCCGTTGAGGCTTGCCCGCTCCGGATGAAGCTTGAAGAAGGCGAAGTCAGGAAAGCCGGCGTAGAGTTTCGCCTTCGGCTGGCGATTGAGGTAGCGACGGGAGACGCGGGCGTGATCCGGGGAATCGCCGCCGATCTTCTCGGCCCGGCAGACAACCGTCATGCGCGCATGGGCCAGCGGGTCTCCCTTGCCGGGCTCGCCAACCAGCAGGGAGCAGCGCGAATCGGCCAGAATTGCACCGGTATGCGCGGAAAGGCCGGACACAAGGATGATCGGGCTGCCGTCGAGGTCGGTTGCCAGCGCGACGCGGCTGGCCAGCGGGTTGCCGGTACCAGCTTCGATCACGGCCAACGCGCCGTAGCGCGCGGAACGCACGAGCGTCTTGGCGAGCCGGACCGCCTCGGCGTCCGTTTCCCTCAGCACGTCCTTCCTGGTCTGCTCGGCTTGGGGCTGTTCCACGCGGCTGTTCCCGACAATATCCTGACTACGACTGTCAGCTTATGTCTCGATAATGCCCTGGCTGGCAAGCGCTTCCGCTTCGACGAGCGCAATTCCGAACTCCTCCAGAACGCCCATGGCGTCGTCACGCGTCCAGTTAGACACGGCTCCCGCGGTTCGGGAGAAACGCGGGGCCGGGCCGGGGCGCATCAACGGCCCAACCTGCAGGTGCGTATCGCGCGCGACGTTGTGCGGGTGCGACGGCGCCTCGGCCATGGTCAAGACCGGTGCGACGCAGGCATCGGTCTTCTCGAACAGCGCCGCCCACTCGTCGCGGCTGCGCTTCGCGATCCGTCCGGCAATCGCCTCGCGCATCTGCGGCCACAGCCTGCGGTCGTACTGGCGCGCCGCCAGCTGCTCGTCGAGCGGCAGCAACCTGGCGAATTCGGCGAAGAACTGAGGTTCCAGGCATGCCACTGCCACGTACCGACCGTCGGACGCCGCATAGGTGTCGTAGAACGGGCACCCGGAGTCGAGCAGGTTCGAGCCCCGCCCGACCGTCGTGAAGCCAGAGGCAAGGTAGGAGAACGCCGGTGCGGCCAGCATCGATGCGCCGTCGACCATGGCTGCGTCGACCACCTGACCCTTGCCGGACATCGACCGCTCGACCAGCGCTGCCAGCACGCCCGCGACCAGGAACATGGTGCCGCCGCCATAGTCGGCCACGAGATTGAGTGGCGGCACCGGCTTGCGGTCCTTCTCGCCGATCGCGTCGAGGACGCCTGTGAGCGCCAGGTAGGTCAGGTCGTGCCCGGCGCGCTCGGCCAGCGGCCCGTCCTGGCCGAACCCGGTCATCCGCCCGTAGACCAGGCGGGGATTGGCGGCGAGCGCCGCGTCGGGGCCGAGCCCCAGCCTCTCCATGACCCCCGGCCGGAAGCCTTCGATCAGCACGTCGGCCGCCGCGGCCATCTGCAGCACCAACCCGGTCCCTTCCGGCCGCTTCAGGTCCACCTTGAGGACGGAGCGGCCGTGGCGGTCCAGATCGTATTCGGGCGGGAACGACAGGAAGGACTGGCTGCGGCCGATCCGCTCGATGCGGACCACGGAAGCGCCCATCTCGGACAGGATCAGGCCGGCCAGCGGCACAGGGCCGATGCCGGCCATCTCGATGACCTTGAGGCCGACGAGCGGCCCCTTCGCCGGTTCCATCATGGCAGGCTATTTCGGCGCCATGCGGATCGCGCCGTCGAGGCGGATCGTCTCGCCGTTCAGCATCTGGTTCTCGACGATGTGGCAGGCCAGCGCCGCGTACTCCGAAGGTTCGCCGAGGCGCGCCGGGAAGGGCACCTGCTTGCCGAGCGAATCCTGCGCCTCCTGCGGCAGGCCAGCCAGCATCGGCGTCTTGAAGAGGCCGGGCGCGATCGTGCAGACGCGGATGCCGGAGCGCGACAGGTCGCGGGCGACCGGCAGCGTCATGCCGACCACGCCCCCCTTGGACGACGAATAGGCGGCCTGGCCGATCTGGCCGTCATAGGCGGCGACCGAGGCCGTGTTGACGACGACGCCGCGCTCGCCACCGTCGAGCGGGTCGAGTTTCTCGGCGCGCACCGCGAACAGGCGGATCATGTTGAAGGTGCCGATGAGGTTCACCTCGATCACCTTGCGGTAGACGTCCAGCGGGTGGGCGCCGTCCTTGCCGGTGGTCTTCATGGCAATGCCGATGCCGGCGCAGTTCACCAGGATGCGTGGCTCGCCGAGCTTGGCCGCGACCTCGGCGAAGGCAGCCTCGCCACCGTCCGCGCTGGAGACGTCACAGCGCACCGCGACGCCGCCGATCTCGCCAGCAACCTTCTCTGCGCGCTGCATGCCTACGTCGAACAGGGCGACCTTCGCGCCCCTGGCCGCCAGCGCGCGGGCGGTCGCCTCGCCGAGGCCGGAGCCGCCGCCGGTGACGATCGCAACCTGTCCGGATGGGTTCATGAAAAGAGCCTCCCTGAATGTCTTTCTCGAGATGATTTTGCGTGCATCGTAGGCGGTCAGTTGACGGCCGCGCAAGCGCGCGGGTGACACCTGCGGCGGCGCTAGTCGACACGCCTTCGAGATGACTCATTGGCCGGCCATTGTTCGGGACGACCGACAGACCTACTTCTGGACCATGACCATGCAGACATCCACCCGGTCCGTCGTCGCGCTCCGCGCGATCATCCCGGACGACGCTTTCACCGCCCAGGGGCTCGGCACGCTGCGCGAAGGCAGCGGCGTCGTGATCCGCGATGACGGCCTCGTTCTCACCATCGGCTACCTGATCACCGAGGCCGAGGAAGTCTGGCTGACGCGCCGCGACGGACACGTCGTCGCCGCGCATCCGCTCGCCTATGACCAGGAGACGGGGTTCGGGCTGGTCCAGGCGCTCGGGCCGCTCGACCTGCCTGCCGTTCCGCTCGGCGTTTCCGCGCAATCCAAGATCGGCGACGGCGCGAGCCTCGTCGACGGCACCGGTCGTTCGGTGAAGGCGAAGGTCGTCGCCAAGCAGGAGTTCGCCGGATACTGGGAGTATCTTCTCGACGAGGCGCTGTTCACCGCGCCGGCGCACCCGTCATGGGGCGGCGCGGCGCTGATCGGCGACGACGGCCGGCTGCTCGGCATCGGCTCGCTCAGGCTGCAGATGAGCAGCGGCGGCGACGTCTCCGACATCAACATGATCGTGCCGATAGACCTGTTGCCGCCGATCCTCGACGAACTCTTGACCCGCGGCCGCACGGCCAAGCCGCCGCGGCCGTGGCTCGGCGCGTTCACCGCCGACAACAACGGCAAGGTGGTGGTGCTGAACGTCGCCGAGGGCGGCCCGGCCGCCAAGGCGGGGCTGAAGCAGGGCGACGTCATCTCCGACATACGCGACCTCGAGGTCGAGGGCTTGGCCGACTTCTACCGCAAGCTCTGGAAAGTGGGGCCGGCCGGCGCCGAGGTGCCGGTCAGGGTGGTTCGGGAAGGCCGCGATGCCTGGCTGAGAATCAAGTCGGCCGACCGCAACAGCTTTCTGAAAAAGCCGCAGTTGCAGTAGCTGTCCTCGGCTATGGCCTCGGGCGTTCGAAACTCGAAAAGCCAAATCGTTGGCTTTTCGCCGGCCTTCGGCCGGACGTTTCTCACTCCTCCGGCTCCGTCGTGAAGGTCAGCGGGTAGCCCTTGGCGCGACCGGCGTCGGTGGCGCGCGTCGCCTTGGTCTCCGCCACGTCCTTCGTGAAAACCGCGACGACGCAGACGCCCCTGCGGTGGGCGGTGATCATCACGCGCAACGCCTGGTCGGCGGTCATCCGGAACTCGGCCTTCAGCACCGTCACGACGAACTCGCGCGGCGTGAAATCGTCGTTGAGCAGGATGACCTTGTAGAGCTTCGGCCGCTCGATCTTCGGCTTCACTCTGGCGCGAGGCTTGATGACGGTGTCGGACATAATCGGGCAGCCGATGTTTCCTGACGCGCGAACCGTCCCATGAAAAGGCCAGCCAGTCCAGATGGTTAGGCTGGAGGCGCGGCAAAACGGCCGCGCTTCTCCCGCCAAATCAGTTCAGCTGCCTCAAACGGGGCGATCCTTCTGCCGAAAAGCGGCGAAAGGCAAATGAACAGGGACAATTACGAGGCGGCGTATGGGAAGTTGATGGCGAACGCGAGTTACGTGCGTCTGATCGCCAATGTCGAACGCCTGTCGAGCCTCCTCGGCAAGGCGGGATTTAGGTCAGACCAGCCGCGCGTCCCTCGCGGGAATCCCGACGGCGGACAGTGGACAGATGAGGGTGGCGGAGAAGAGGGCTGGCTTGCCGCTCTCCAGCGGCGGGTGCCAGAGCCGCTGGTTCTGGCCAGTGACAATCCACAAGGTCCCCCTGAGGTGCCGGAGGACCCTCCGCCGACAACGCAGGTACGCAACCAAATTGCAGTTGCTGTTGCCAAATTTCTCTACATGTCCTCGGCCAAAAAAGAGTATGATCTCGCATTATGGTTATACGATCATGCCAACGATCGTATCGTTGCCTATCTCGAGCAACCCAAGACCTTGGACGAACTCTATGCTTTAGGACTCGAACCCAAGGCAGGATATGATCGCCATCATATTGTAATGAAAACGCCGGCAAGAAAGGCCGGGCACTCTGACAAGGAAATTGATTCTCCCGAAAATATCGTTCTTATTCCGACATATCGACATTGGCAGATTACCGCGTGGTTCAATACGAGAAACGAACTTTTTAATTGGCAAACTCCCGAGGAATACCTGAGGTCGAAGCCATGGCATGTCAAACGCCAGATAGGCCTTCGCGCACTTAGGCAACATGGGGTGCTCAAATGAGAACCGATTCACTGTCAAAACTCGGTGCCGCTGAACTTATTGCGTTGTTTGTCGATTTGTCTCGCGATCAAGGACAGGCTCTAACAGAATTTCAAACGCGCAAGTACAACAGACTTTTCGACAAGGTGAAGCAGATTGAGACCGAATTTCGGTCCCGTTCGGACTCCGAGCGGGATGCGTCCTTTCGCCCGTTGCTCGGTCATCCAAACGTCAAAGTGAAGATGAACGCAGCTTACGTGTTGCTCGACATAGCAAAGGATGATGCCCTAGCAACGCTCAAGTGGGTCGCGGAATCGCGGATTATGCCATTCTGCGCAGATGCACGAGGAAGCGTCGAAGCTATCGAAGAAGACGATTTCCCCCGCGGTTCAAATCCCAATTCTATCTACCGCTAGGGCATCGCCTCTACATATTGTTCAGGTGCAGGATGTTGCCGTCCGGGTCCTTGAACCAGACCATCTTCATCTTGCCGGCGGTGTGGATGTCGCCGTCGCGCTCCATGTCGTCATAGTGCTCGAACATGACGCCCTTGGCCTTCAGGCTCTGTGTGATCGTCTCGATCTCGTTGCCGACGCCCCAGACGACCGCGTTGGCCTTGTTGGTGCCGGCGAATTTCGAGCGGTAGACGACGAGGTCCGTGTCTCCCGTCCGAAAGCTGATCGCCGTGTCCGGCATCGAGTCGTCCGACAGCGGAAGGCCCAGGATGTCGGCATAGAATTCGCGGGCGCGGGCCATGTCCTTGACCGCAAGGATGGCCGACGAGGATTTGTGCTTCAGCATGACCGGCTCCCATGACGTTTCCGGAAAAGGGAAACGCGTCCGGGGCCGCAGGGTTGCCTCGACGAAAGCGGTCGTCAGCGGGCGGCGAACGCCGCGATCGCCCCGGCAGCCTCGGCGACATTGCCTTCCAGCGTCGCGCCGGACGCCTTGCGCGGCTTCAGATCATGGTCGCCGTCGGTCAACCAGAGGATCTCGATCGACTTCGACAGCGGGTAGGCCGCTACTTCGTCTCTCGTGCCGAATGGGTCGCGCTCGCCCTGGCAAACCAGCGTCGGGCAGGCGAGCATTTCCAGATGGTCGGTGCGCAGCTTCTCCGGCTGGCCGGGCGGATGGAACGGATAGCCGAGACAGACCAGCCCCGCGATCCTGGCACCGGCGTGGAGCTTGTCGGCGACCATGGACGCCATCCGACCGCCAAGCGATTTGCCGCCGATGAAGAGTTTCCCGTGGGTTTTCAGCTCGTCGATGGCGCGCAGATATTCGCCGATCAGGATGTTGGCGGGCGAGGGCGGCTTGCGTGCGCCTTCGCGTCTTGCGGCCATGTAGCCGAACTCGAATCGCGCGACGCGGATGCCTTGCGCCGCGACCGCTTCCGCCATGGCGTTCATCCAGTCCGAATCCATCGGCGCGCCTGCGCCGTGGGCGAGGAGAAGGGTGGTCTTGGCGGAGGAAGGGCCGGAGAAGAGGAAGGACATGGGGCGTCTCCATTTCCTTCTCCGCGTTTACGAGGAGAAGGTGGGTCCGGAGGACCGGACGAGGGGTATGAAAGTATCCGGCCGAGTCGTCGCAGCCCCTCACCTGCCTGCCGGCATCCTCTCCCCGTAATCGGGGATAGGAGAGCTACCTCCTCAGCACCGCGGACAGCACGTCGCGGATGCCGATGGCGCCGACGAAACGCGAACTGTCGTCGAACAGTGCGACAGGCGAGGTCTGGGAGCGGTGCATGGCGAGCATGACCAGCTTGAGGCTCGTCCCCGGCTTCGCCCAGAAGACGTGCGGGGCGTCCTCAGGCAGCTTCTCCACGTCGTCGACCGAGACCCAGACGACCGGCTTGCCGTCGCGCTCGGCCGCGGCGACCAGCCCGTCCGCGTCGATGCGGAAGCGTGTGGTCCTGCGGCGGTCGAGCCAGACCCAGCCGTCGTCGCCGGCCTTCTCCAGGTCGCGGCGGTCTCGCATGACGTTCCAGGCGGTCAGCACCGAGAGCGGGTTCACGTTGGCGATGAAGTCGCGGACGTAGTCGTTGGCTGGCCGCAGCACGATGTCCTCCGGCGCGCCGGTCTGCACGATGCGCCCGCCTTCCATGATCGTGATGTGCGTGCCGAGCTTCAGCGCCTCCTCGAGGTCGTGGCTGACGAAGATGATGGTCTTCTTCAGCTTGGCCTGAAGATCGAGAAGTTCGTCCTGCAGCTTGGTGCGGATCAGCGGGTCGAGCGCCGAGAAGGGCTCGTCCATCAGGAGGATCGGCGCCTCGGTGGCGAAAGCGCGGGCGAGCCCGACGCGCTGCTGCATGCCGCCCGACAGCTCATGGGCGTATTTCTTCGCCCACTGGTCGAGGCCGACGAGCTTCAATTGCCGCGAGACGCGCTCCCTGCGCTCTGCGTCGGGCAACCCGGCGAGCTCGAGGCCGAAGCCGACATTCTCCTCCACCGTGCGCCAGGGCAACAGGGCGAACTGCTGGAACACCATCGCGACCTGCTTCTGGCGCACGCGCCTCAGCGTCGCCTCGTCGCAATTGGCGACGTCGACGGTCCGGTCGCCGTCCTTCACGAGGACATTGCCGCGGGCCGGTACGTTCAGCAGGTTGACGGCGCGCAGCAGCGTCGACTTGCCGGAGCCCGACAGGCCCATCAGGACGGAAATCTCGCCTTCGTGGACCGTCAGGTTGGCACCGGCGCAACCCAGCACCGACCCGGTCTTCGCAAGGATGTCAGCGCGGCTGGCGCCGGCGTCGATCATGGCGAGCGCGCCGGCACGATCGGCGCCAAACACGATATCGACGTTCCTGAAGTCGACTGCGATGCTGGCGGTCATTTCGTGCCTCCCGTCGTGACGCGGCTGATGCGGTCGAGCACGATGGCGAGCACGACGATGGCGAGGCCAGCCTCGAGGCCGAGCGGAATGTTGACGGAGTTCAGCGCGCGCACGACCGGCTTGCCGAGGCCGTTGGCGCCGATCAGCGCCGCGATCACCACCATCGACAGGCAGAGCATGATGCACTGGGTGAGGCCGGCCATGATGGTCGGCAGCGCGGCGGGCAGTTCGACCTTCCAGAGCAGCTGCCGCCTGGTTGCTCCGAAGGCGGCTCCGGCTTCCAGCATCGGTTTCGGCACCGACATGATGCCGAGATAGGTGAGCCGGATCGGGGCGGGAGCCGCGAAGATCACCGTGACGATGAGACCGGGCGCGATGCCCAGCCCGAACAGGATCAGCACCGGGATCAGATAGACGAAGGTCGGCATGGTCTGCATCAGGTCGAGGACCGGCTGCAGATAGCGCCATGCCCGGGGGCTGTGCGCGGCCCAGATGCCGATCGGCACGCCGATCGCCATGGAAGCGGCCGCCGAGGCGACGACGAGTACCAAAGTCTCGACCGTCTCCTTCCACAGGTTCTGGTTGATGATGAAGAGCAGGCCTATCAGCACGGCCAGCCCGAGCTTCCAGGACTTCTGGAGCCACCATGCAAGTGCTGCGATGGCCAGCGCCAGCACGACGGGCGGCAAGAAGAGCAGCATGGTGACGAGGCCGCCGAGCACCCAGGTCAGGCCGTCGGCGATTGCATCGAACAGCCATTCGAAGTTCCGGGTCAGGAAGTCGAAGAACGACTTGCCCCACTGGCCGACGGGGATCTTGTACGTGCCCCGGACGATGCCGATGAGTATCTCGATCAGATCCACGGTTCCCCTCCCGCCGCTGTCTGGCTTCGCTTGTCTCGCGGCATTCCCGTCAAAAGAATGGCGGCCGTCCTTCCGGAGCGGCCGCCGCAGATCTCACCAGGCGCAAGCCTGTTTCAGAGGCCCAGAGCGCCCTTCACGGCAGCCGTGGCGTCGCCGCCGTCAAAGGTGGTCACGCCGGCGAGCCAAGGCGTCAGCGCGTCCGGATTGGCCTTCAGCCACTCGGTCGCCGCCGCGTTCGGCTCCTTGGAGTCGTTCAGGATCGCACCCATGATCTCGTTCTCCATCTTCAGCGAGAAGACGAGATTGGTCAGGAACTTGCCGACGTTCGGGCACTCGGCGGCGTAGCCGGCGCGGGTGTTGGTATGCACGGTCGCGCCGCCGAAGTTGGGGCCGAACACTTCGTCGCCACCCGAGAGATAGGCCATCTCGATGTTGGCGTTCATCGGGTGCGGCTCCCAGCCGAGGAACACGACGTCCTCCTTGGAACCCGCGGCCTTGGTGACGGCCGACAGCATGCCGGCCTCGGAGCTCTCGACGACCTCGAATCCGGCAAGTTCGAACTTGTTGGCGGCGATCATGTCGAGGATCAGGCGGTTGCCGTCATTGCCGGCTTCGATGCCGTAGATCTTGTTGCCGAGCTTGTCCTTGAACTTGGCGATGTCGGCGAAGTCCTTGAGGCCGGCGTCGAAGGTGTATTTCGGCACGGCCAGCGTGTATTTCGCGCCGTCGAGGTTCTGGACGATCGACTCGACCGTCTTGGCCTCGAGATACGGCTTGATGTCGGCTTCCATGGTCGGCATCCAATTGCCGAGGAAGACGTCGATGTCGTTGCTGGCAAGCGACGTATAGGTCACCGGGACCGACAGGATCTCGACCGACGGCGTATAGCCGAGGGCGGAGAGGATCACCGATGCCGTCGCCGTCGTCGCGGTGATGTCGGTCCAGCCGACGTCGGAGAAGCGGACCGCCTTGCAGCTCTCGGGATCGGCGGCAAGTGCGGTTCCGGCGGAAAGGATGGCGAACGACAGGCCGGCGGCCAGCGTCTTGATGCGCGTCATGTCAGATTTCTCCCGTTGATCTTGCCCATGGGTCCCGCCCATCGAACCTGGGTGGAACGTGGCTTTCCCTCGTTTCCACGAGCCAAACACCATTCTCGAATGGATTCAAGCGCAAAGGCTTGGCTTTCGGCGCCGCCCAATTTGTCGCCTGCGACGGCGGAGGGCATCTGGCCCTCGCAGTAGCTGGTCCGCTAATATTGCTCATGACCAGGGCCAACCAGACCGCGATCGACCTGAGGATCGTCATCGAACAGCCGGTGATCGGCGTACTCCATAGTCTCCAGGCGAAGGACGAGTCGCCGCTCGATCCCAAGTCTTCCAGGGACGGCGAGGCGCTCTCTTTCGATCTCCAGGTCCGCGTCGGACCCGACAACAAGATTTCCGGCGACCAGGTGCGCCGGGAGGGCCCGGTGCGCCGGTTCGTCTACGTCCGGATCGGCGACCTGGCAGGCGACGCGGCCTCGCCGTGGTCGCGCCGCATGAAGATCGATGTCCACGACATCGGACCGGAGCTCCTGGAGCGCGCGTCGAAGAGCGGGGAAGTCATCGAGACGACGGTGATCGGCACGGGAAAGGACGGGACGCCCGCCTGCGCGACCGTGCGGCCGGCAAGGCGCGGCCTCGTCGCGCGGTAAGGCCGGACGGCGCGGCCAGCTTTGGGGCGCGACCAGCTTTCCGGTGGATCGCCCGACGCGGGTCTTCCACCGCGGCGCCCACCTCCGATAGGGATGGAGCGATGGCCAAGCTCTACTTCAACTATTCGACAATGAACGCCGGCAAGTCCACGGCGCTCCTGCAGGCGTCGTACAACTACCGCGAGCGCGGCATGACGACGATGCTGTTCATCGCGGCGCTGGACGACCGGGCAGGGCGCGGCCGAATCGGCTCGCGGATCGGCCTGTCGGAGGAAGCCGACGTGTTCGGGCCGGACGACGACCTGTTCGCCATGGTCTCCGAGCGGTTGCGCGACGAGCCGATCCACTGCGTCTTCATCGACGAGGCGCAGTTCCTGTCGGACGACCAGGTATGGCAACTGGCGCGGCTGGCGGACCGGCTCGGCGTGCCGGTGATGTGCTACGGGCTGAGGACCGACTTCCAGGGCAAGCTGTTCCCGGGGTCGCTGGCGCTGCTGGCCATCGCCGACGAACTGCGCGAGATCCGGACCATATGCCGCTGCGGGCGTCGCGCGACGATGGTGGTCAGGCTCGGGCCGGATGGCAAGGTGCTGAGGCAGGGCGCGCAGGTGTTCATCGGCGACAGCCAGTATGTCTCGCTCTGCCGCCGGCATTGGGAGGAAGAGATGGGACGCGTCGCGCCGGAGGACTTCGTCGGGTTCCTGCGCGATTGACCGCGATCAAGGCGCGCGCTTGCCGCCGACGCGAGGATGGGCCATCCATGACGCAATCCGCGAGAGCCCCATGCGCCTGAAATCGCTTGCCGTCGTTGCATTCGCACTGTTCGCCGCCCCGGCCTTCGCCGACGGCGACGCGGTCGCCGGCAAGACCGTCTTCAAGAAGTGCCAGCCCTGCCACGAGGCGGCCAGGGACGCCAGCAAGGTCGGGCCGTCGCTTCTGGGCGTCATGGACCGCACCGCCGGAACGCTCATGAGCTTCGCCGGAAAGTTCTCGCCGGCGATGGTGGAGGCAGGCGCGAAGGGGCTGGTGTGGGACGACGCCAGCATGGCGGCCTACATGAAGGCGCCCAGGGATTTCATTCCCGGCAACCGCATGGCCTTCGCCGGGCTGAAGAAGGACGAAGACATCGCCGACCTGATCGCCTACCTCAGGGCCGACCCGAAGCCCGAATAGCGGCCGGCCGCCTCCGGCGTCCAAGGCCTATCGGGGATTCCGTTGCGGCGGCGTCTTTCAATCGCCATGGCCGCCCCATATATTCCGTCGACCCAAGCTCTTGACGCACCCCTCCGGAGGAACCGCATGGCGACGCTGCAGAACTTCGACGCCGAGATTGCCAAGACCAAACAGGTGGTCGAGGAGATGCGCTCGAAGATCGAGAAGTCGGGCTCGATGCTCGACCAGTTCGCAAAGGCGGACACCAAGATCGGGTCGGCCGACTTCGACATCGAGAATGCGCGGATCGACGACGTCATCAAGCAGCAGAAGGTGATGGAGGGCAACATCGCCGACCTGATCATCGGGCTGGAGGACGCGACGAACGTCTTCGGCACCGAGTTCGAGTCGATGAAGAGCTTCACCGGCTGGGAGACGTTCATCGGCCTGTTCTCGGCGCAGTCCAAGCAGCGCATGCGCACGGAGCGCGTCCGCAACATGTCGCTGGCCGGCAACCTGCAGGAGCTGCTGTCGAAGTCCGACACGATCGTCGGCATCCTGAAGGCGCAGAAGCAGGTGCTCGACGCCCGCTACAAGACCTCGGAAGCCAGCCTGGCGCAGGTGATCGAACGGCGGAAGGTGACGATCGAGAACCTGACCGCGACGCAGAAGCGCATCGAGGAACTGAACCCGCTGCTGCTCGACATCGAGAACAAGATCGCCGCCTCGACCAACCAGAACGAGCGCACGCAGCTGGAATCCGAGCGCTCGAAGCTCGCCACCGAGTACAACGAGCGGCAGGCGAAGGAGCAGGAACTGCTGGCCGAGAGCCAGACGCTGGAGCGCTACACGTCGATGTTCCAGACCTTCGTGGACTCGCTCAACAACCAGATCGCGGCGCAGAACACGCTGATCAACAAGCTGACGATCGACACCGAGCAGCGCATCGTCCTCTACAAGGCGCTGGAGGATTCGCTGAAAACGGCGGCCCAGCAGGACGTCGCCCACAAGATCAACACGCTGGGCTCCAAGGTCGACAACACCGCCGAGGAGACGATGGCCGGCATCGGCGCGGCCGCGCAGAAGCACATCGGCGACCTGCTCGAACTGCACGAGAAGAACATGGTGGCGACCGCCGACATCCAGCGCCGCAAGAAGCTGGCCGACGAGGCATTCGCCCGCCGCTTCGACGAGGTGCTGAGGAAGCACAACGCGGCGGACTACGTGAAGGCTTAGCCGTCCGCGTTGCGGTAGCAGTGTGAGCGCTAGGTTGCCCCCCTTTGTCCTGCCGGACATCTCCCCCACGAGGGGGGAGATCGGCCTGCGTACATGACCCCCGCCGACGATCCTGCGACGCGTTACTTCGACGCAATCGCCGCCGCGTTGCGGGGGCTCGAAGTGTTCATGCGCGACGATTCCTCGCCGCTCTACCGCCACGGCATCGTCGCCAAGGTGGCGGCGAGCTACATAGCGAGGCTCGAATCCTCGTTCGTCTGCTGGCGCAACCGCCTCGGTTTCATGGACAAGTTCCGCATCAGCCGGGCGGAGAGCGGCTTCCCGGTGTTCCAGAACGTGCTGGAACTCGAGAACGACAAGAAGACCGCCAAGGAACGGCTGGCCTCGATACCGGTGCCCGGCGAAATCCGCGCCGAGATGGCGGACTTCATCCTGCGCCACAAGGCCTTCCCCGAGGCGCTGCAGAAGTCGCTTGCCGAGCGGCTCTATCTGGAGGCCGTGCTGGAAGGGACGGGTTTCAGCCCGTTCCTGCTGCCCGAGACGGTCAAGGTCTCGGTCAATCCGAAGAACGGCCGGCCTTTCTATCTCGTCCACTGGGGCGCCTTCGACGGCACCGCCAACCTGCCGCTGGTCTACATGGCGACCATCGAGGATTCGTCGGAAGGCATGGTGCGGCAGCTCGTGACCCGCGACGGCAAGCTGAACGAGAAGGTCAAGGTGCCGCTGCCGGTCGAGGGCCTGCTCAACCCGGACCTCGCGCACCGCTTCGACGACTTCACCGAGAAGAACTCGGCCTATTCGCTGTCGCCGATCACCATCGCCACCAACCTCGACAAGGATTTCGAGACGCTGCACCCCAAGCAGCTGCGCCGGCTGGTTCTGGGGCCCTTCTATTCGGCCGGCATCACCGAGCACAATTCGGTCGTGTCCGACGTGCTCTCCAAGGTGCGCAGGCCGGAGAACGCCTGGCTGCTGACCTGGACGATCCAGGAGGTGTTCTCCAAGACCGAAAGGCCGGGCTCCAAGGGGCTCTTTTCCAGCCAGAAGGCGACGCAGGAATTCCATATCGACACGGACGACCTCGAGGCGACGCGCCAGGGCGTATCGTCCTACGAGCGTCACGCGCTGATCCCGCACGAGGCCTATCAGGCGCTCTACGCCGCGGGCGAGGCGCAGAAGGTGTTCGACGGATACAAGGTGCACATCCTGTCGAAGGGCAAGGTCATCAGTGACGTCTAGCGGCAATCACACGAGGACAAGATGGACACCGGCCTGACCACGATCCCGGAAGCCGACATCGAGAAGCATCTCGCGGCGGCGCAGTCGATGATCACCCGCGTGATCGTGCTGGAAGACTCTTCCGGCGGATCGAACACCCAGCTTGCCGGCACCGGCCGCCGTTTCGTGTCGACGGTATCCCCCGGCAGCGTTCGCAAGACCCGCGAGGTCGAACTGGCGAAGACGGTGATGTCGGTGAAACCCGGCGACCAGCTGATGTCGATCGCCCAGCACACGCTGCTCTACCGCGCCCGGCGCGGGTTGCAGGTGGCGCTGGCGGTGGCCGACGTGTTCGCGCGGGCCGGCGAGTTGGAAAGTCTGCAGGCGAAGAACGCGCGCGCGCCGCTGGACGGCGAGGAGGCCGCGAACTTCAAGAAGCTGCTGTCGTCGGCCGCCTACGTCTCGGCCTTCGCCTTCGCGTCCTATCTCCAGCAACTGCTGGACGGAGACGGCGAGCCGCCGAACGATGTCGAGGAGCCGGACTTCCTGTTCGATACGGCGTCGGACGCGCTGAAGTCGATGGTCGCCGGCCTCGACCGTGCGCTTGCGGGCGCCAAGGCGGACACAGACCTGGCGGTGCGCGCCCGCGCCTTCGCGCGCGTCGCTCTGGAGGGGCTCCTGACGCGGAAGGGCCGGTTCGACCGGCTCGGCGACTTCGAGAACGCGCATATCCGCATCGATGCGGACGATTTCACGCTGGACGGCTTCGACGTCGCGCCGGGCAAGAAGTCCAAGCCCCTGGTGATGACCTTCAAGAAGCCGGAAGAGGTCGTCGGCAACCACATCGCCAAGTACCAGTCGGTCAAGCTCGCCAAGATGCTGATGGCCTACGACTTCGACCGGCAGATGAACCCGTTCGTCGAGCTCGGCGGCTTCCTCTTCACCTTCATCGGCGACGGCGCGCCCGGCACCGGCAAGACGACGCTGATCCAGATGATCGCCGGCCTCGTCAACAACTACTGCCAGGTCGCCGGCTGGCCCTTCCATTACGAAAATTTCGGCGTCGACCAGATCTCGTCCTACCAGGGCAAGTCCGGCCAGAACTGCCGCGCCTTCATCGACAACGTGCTCAACCCGCGCTCGATCGGCTTCGGCACGGTCGACGATATCGACCAGGTGGCGGCGAAACGCTCCGACGACCGCGCCTCGGCCGGCCAGCACGAGATCACCGGCGTGCTGATGTCGGCCTTCTCGGGCGCCATGACGGTGGTGCGCGGCAACTGCTCCTTCGGCATGTTCTCCAACTATCCGGAGAATGTCGACGACGCGCTCAGGCAGCGCGCCGGCGCGCGCTGGCTGGTCGACGGGCCGCAGACCCGTGAGGACTACATCGACATCTTCGTGCTGCTGGCCGGCAAGAACCACAAGATCGATCTCGGCAAGCACGATCTCTACGCGGCGCAGGAAATCCAGCGCGCGGTTACGACGGCCTACGAGAGTCATGCGAAGCCGCACGAAGACGGGCTGATCAAGGTCTTCGAGCGGTTCGAAAAGGAGAAGGGCCAGCCAAAGACGCTCGCCGACGTTGGCACCTACCTGCACATGATCAAGGAGGCGGAACCGCGCTTCACGGGCCGCGCCATCAAGAACGTCACCGACGCGATCAAGATGCGGGCGATGGACATCGAACTTCCCGACGACTGGTTCGAGAAGCCCGAGACGTTCATGCACAAGAGCTACGACGACAAGAAGGCGATGGTCGAGGAACTGCGCGGGCCGTTCGACATGGCGATGGTGATGCAGGAGATCAACCGCTACGCTGACTCGGAGTTCCGCTATTCCGACAAGGCCGACGATTCCACCGTCAGCAAACTGCTGCGCGACGCGCGGCTGCGCGAACGGGCAGCGCGCGAGATGGAGGAGCTTAAGCAGAAGGGGCTGTGGAATGCGTAGGTGGAATGACCCCCTAACTTCTCCCCGCAGACGGGGAGAGAGGGACGTCAGGGTAGCGCCAGCCTCGGCGAACTCCCTCTCCCCGTCATTCACGGGGAGAGGGTAAGGGTGAGGGGCAGCGCCATGCGTGGACCGCAGACATTACGGACCGAGCGGGCGAGGTCGCTGAGAAAGGCCGACAACGATGCCGAAAAGGCCCTGTGGTCTGAGCTGAAGGGACGGAGACTGGCCGGCGCGAGGTTCACGCGCCAGTTGCCGATCGGACCATACTTCGCGGACTTTGCTTGCCGAGACAGCCGGCTCGTCGTCGAACTCGATGGCAGCCAGCATCTTCATAGCGACCATGATCGACGGCGCGACCGGTTCATGGTCGAGCAGGGATGGTCCGTGCTCAGATTCTGGAATGTCGACGCGCTGCAAGAGCGTGACGCGGTCGTCGACACGATCATCTCGGCGCTCGAACGCCGGCTCGAACCCGTGGAAGCCCCCGATCTTCGTTTCGTTGCCGCACCCGCCTACCGGGAGATGTCCTCGTGAGTACCGGCGCCGCCCCTCACCCTTACCCTCTCCCCGTGAAGGACGGGGAGAGGGTACGTCAGCGTCGCGACAGCCTCGGTGAACTCCCTCTCCCGGCAAGGACGTGGATGGGGGGACATCCGCGTTGGCGTCCCTTCCACACATTGGCGACAAAGCCCTGATGGATCTCCTCCGCGACAACGAGCTGATCTACGGCCGCCTGCTCCAGGTGGACGAGCCGCATCTGGTCGAGCGCTACAACAAGGCGCTGAAGGCGTTCGGGCTGCCGGCCACGAAGCTGGACGGCTTCGAGATCGACCGCACGGGGTTTTCGCCGCAGATCGCCGAGGAACTCGCCGACCCGAACTATCTCGACCCCAACGAGATCAACCGCCGCTTCATCATCCTGACGCCGGCGCAGATCGACCTGCCGGTCGTCCACACCGCATTCTCCAACACGTCGCAGCTCGTCTACGAGTTCATGTCGAAGAACGAGCGGGCGATCGACGCGCTGACGATCAAGGACGTGATCTACGGGGAGATCGAGGACTCCGTTTCCAAGGTCGAGGACATCGAGGACCTGATCTCCATCAACCAGGTGGAGTTCCGGGTGTTGTCGGCAGAAGACGTGCTCGGCAAGGCAGCCGAGCTCGGCAAGCTGGTCGACCGGCTGAAGCAGGAGCCCGACGCCTGGCGCGACGACGCAATGCTGAACCGCATGGTCGAGCTCGCCAAGGTGTGCGGCGACATCCGCGAGAATGCGCTCGTGCCGGACCAGGTGATCTTCCGGCACAACGCCTTCTGGACCAGCCATTTCGGCGGCATCTACGTCTTCGTCGACGCCGACACGACGACGATCATTTCCGACCCGACGGCGCCCGGCTTCCGCCGTTCGCGACCTTGGCAGGTCAGCTACCTGTCGATCCGCGACGCCGAGCGCGTCTTCCGCTTCCTCGCCGAGACGGGCCGGATCGAACTGCCGCGCGCCTCATGGATCGAGACGTCGGGCTATCTCGAGCATCGGGCCGAGATGGCGGTGCGCGCGCTGATCCGCAAGGCCGAGCCGAAGCGCGACCTTTCGTCGACCGACCGCGTCTGGATGCAGACCTGGATCCACACGAATTCCGACATGATCGCGCGGGAGGGAACCTTCCCGTTCCTCAACGCCGCCAAGCGCGAGATCAACCAGCTCGGGCACCTGCGGATCGAGGAGGTGTTCCCGCAGCACCGTTTCCTCGTCGTGCGGGCAAAGCCCGACCATCCCGACGCCTGGCTGACCAACCGGCTGATCTCGGATTTCGTGCCCGACGACTTCGTCTCGCGCTACGTCTTCAACAAACAGGGCTTCTACGCCGACTACGAACAGCTGCCGGAACCTTGGCGGCGCAATGTTGTGGACACCCTCAAAACCACATATCTCAAGGACAAGGCCGCTTTCCGTCAGCGGCTCTACGGGCTGACCGACTAGGGCATGATCCCGAAAAGTGTGAAACGGTTTTCGGAAGAGATCATGCCCCGTCTGGATTATTTGGTCGCATTTGTGCAACGCAAGGCGGGTCCGCCTTGCTGCAAAATGCTTTAGAGACAGGCGCACCAGATGCTGGATCCGATCGTCAATTTCTTCGTCCGCGTCTTCCAGTGGATCGGCCGCGGCATCGGTCTCCTGATCGGGCTGCTGCTGTGGCCCTTCATGTGGGCCGGCCGCTGGTACGTGCAGCGGGGCTGGATCCTGAAGGCGGTGGTCGGCGCGGCGCTGGTCGGGATCGTCGTGCTCTACGGCCTGTTCCTCTGGAACACGCAGAGCTGGGCGAACTTCAACGCCAAATATGCCGAGACCTACACGTTCGCGCCTCCGTCCGACGGCGAGCAGATCAGCGACGAGGGCGCCGAGGGCGAGGTCCGGACCTGCACGACCTCGGCGATCACCCAGGTCACGGCAGACCTGATCGACTTCAACGTCAACCAGAATGCCTGGGTCTCCTCGACCATCGCCTACAAGCTCGGCCTGTTCGGCCTCGACTGGGACCACACGCCGTGGATGGACAACAAGGCCGCTTTCCAGCGCGGCATCCACCAGGCGGTGCGACGCACGGCGGTTGAACTTGTCGACACGATTGGCCGCGTGCGCGGCACGTCGCAGATCGACCAGAACCTGCAGGACGCACGCGGCGCCGTCGAGTTCGACGAGGAGACCTGGTATTTCGGCCTGCGCCCGTTCGGCCCGAAGACGCCGACGCCGAGCTTCTACCGCACGGCGATCACCTCGCTCAGGGCCTACAACGACCGGCTCCTCAAATGCGAGGTGGTGTTCAACGCGCGCGCCGACAATCTCGCCAAGTTCGTGGACCGCGTCGCCAGCGACCTCGGCTCGACCGCCGAAATTCTCGGCCGGCAGGCGCAGGCGGGCGGCGGCTGGTTCGATACGCGCGCCGACGACCGCTACTGGTTCGCCTATGGCCAGCTCTACGGCTACTACGGGATCATGAAGGCCGCCCGCCACGACTTCGACGCGGTGATCAAGTCCCGCGGGCTCGGACCGTTGTGGGATCAGACCGAAGCGCAGTTCAACACCGTTCTCGGCCTCCAGCCCTGGATCATCGCCAATGGGCGCGAGGATGGCTGGCTGATGCCGTCGCACCTGACCACCATGGGTTTCTACGTGCTGAGGGTGCGCACCAATCTGGTCGAGACCAGGGGCGTCCTGGACCGTTGACGCAGTGATGACACCGGTGGCGGATTTGCGTCACCGGGCTTGTCGCTTTTCGCGCATCGCGCGGCTGTTTTGGGACGGCGCAAAGTCCGGCGCTCGGGCTCTATGCGCCCCGAAGGCGGAACGGTAACAGCCGGCCGCACGCTGCTCCAAGGGAGACTACATGGCCGAGTTCAAGACCGACATCGAGATCGCCCGCGCGGCGAAAAAGAAGCCGATCATGGAGGTCGGCGCCAAGCTCGGCATCCCGTCCGAGCACCTTCTGCCCTACGGCCACGACAAGGCGAAGATCTCGGCCGAGTTCATCGCCTCGAAGCGCGGCGGCAAGGACGGCAAGCTGATCCTCGTCACCGCCATCAACCCGACGCCGGCAGGCGAGGGCAAGACGACCACGACGGTCGGTCTCGGCGACGGCCTGAACCGTATCGGCAAGAAGGCCATCACCTGCATCCGCGAGGCCTCGCTCGGCCCGAACTTCGGCGTGAAGGGCGGCGCGGCCGGCGGCGGATACGCACAGGTCGTGCCGATGGAGGACATGAACCTCCACTTCACCGGCGACTTCCACGCGATCACGACGGCGCACAACCTGCTGTCGGCGCTGATCGACAACCACATCTACTGGGGCAATGAACTCGGCATCGACACCCGGCGCGTCGCCTGGCGCCGCGTCATGGACATGAACGACCGGGCGCTGCGCGAGATCATCTGCTCGCTGGGGGGCGTCGCCAACGGCTATCCCCGCGAGGCCGGTTTCGACATCACGGTCGCGTCGGAAGTCATGGCGATCCTGTGCCTCGCCACCGACCTCAAGGACCTGCAGAAGCGCATCGGCGACATCATCGTCGCCTACCGCCGCGACAAGAGCCCTGTCTTCGCCCGCGACCTGAAAGCCGACGGCGCGATGACCGTGCTGCTCAAGGACGCGATGCAGCCGAACCTGGTGCAGACGCTGGAGAACAACCCTGCCTTCGTGCATGGCGGTCCGTTCGCCAACATCGCGCATGGCTGCAACTCGGTCGTCGCGACCACGACGGCGCTGAAACTCGCCGACTACGTGGTGACCGAGGCCGGCTTCGGCGCCGACCTCGGCGCGGAGAAGTTCTTCGACATCAAGTGCCGGAAGGCCGGGCTGAAGCCGGCCGCGGCCGTCATCGTCGCCACCGTGCGCGCCATGAAGATGAACGGCGGCGTCAAGAAGGAAGACCTCGGCAAGGAGAATGTCGAGGCGGTGAAGAAGGGCTGCGCCAACCTCGGCCGCCACATCGAGAACGTGAAGCAGTTCGGCGTGCCTGTCATCGTCGCCATGAACCACTTCGTGTCCGATACCGACGCCGAGATCCAGGCGATGAAGGACTACGTCGCCAGCCAGGGTTCCGAGGCGATTCTCTGCAAGCATTGGGCGAAGGGTTCGGAAGGCATCGAGGAACTGGCGCACAAGGTGGTGCAGATCGCCGAGGGCGGCGCCTCGCAGTTCTCGCCGCTCTATCCCGACGACATGCCGCTGTTCGAGAAGATCAACACCATCGTCAAGCGCATCTACCGCGGCGACGAGGCAATCGCCGACAAGAGCGTGCGCGACCAGCTCAAGCAGTGGGAAGAAGCCGGATACGGCAACCTGCCGGTCTGCATGGCCAAGACGCAGTACTCGTTCTCGACCGACCCGAACCTGCGCGGCGCGCCGACCGGCCATACCGTGCCGATCCGCGAAGTCAGGCTCTCGGCCGGCGCCGGCTTCGTCGTCGTCATCTGCGGCGAGGTGATGACGATGCCCGGCCTGCCCAAGGCGCCGTCGTCCGAGAAAATCTTCCTGAACGACCAGGGCTACATCGAAGGGCTCTTCTGAGCCGAACGGACATTGTCCGCGACCAACGCACGGCGGGCGAAAGCCCGCCGTTTTCGTTTGGCGGCCGGGCAGCGAACGGACGGGGCGCGGGACCGACGGTATGAATTTGTATGAACCGCACATTTTTGGAACGACGAATCCCCGACTCCGTGTGATGCCGGAAAACGCTTCTCTTTGATTTCAGTCGTGCCCGGGCGAGTTTGTGCCGGCTTAATCGCTTCAACCAGGACGGGAGCACGACATGAGGGTTTGGCAGCAACTGGCGGCGGCGGCCGCGATGATTCTGGCCGGTACGGCCGCGCAGGCCGCGGAGCCGCTGGTCACCGCCGAATGGGTGCAGGACAATCTCGACAACCCCAAGGTGCGGGTGTTCGAGGTCAGCGTCGACACCGGCGTCTACGAGCGCGGACACATCCCCGGCGCGGTCCACCTCAACTGGCACACCGATCTGGTCGACCCGGTTAAGCGCGACATCGCTCAGCGCGACGCCTTCCAGGCAAAGCTGCGCGACGCCGGCATCGACAAGGACACGACGATCGTCCTGTACGGCGACAACAACAACTGGTTCGCGGCCTGGGGCGCCTGGGTGTTCGAGGTCTATGGCTTCAGCGACCAGGTTAAGCTGCTCGACGGCGGCCGCAAGCTCTGGGAGGCCAAGGGCCTGCCGCTCGACACGGCGCCCAGGGACTATGCCGACTCGACGATCGAACTGCCTGAGCGCAACGCGGCGCTGCGCGCCCGCCTCTCGGACGTGCTGGACGCCGCCGAGGGCCGCGCCGACGTGAAGCTGGTCGATATCCGTTCGAACGACGAATACACCGGCAAGGTGTTCGCGCCGGAAGGCGTGAAGGAACTGTCGGTGCGCGCCGGCCATGTGCCCGGCGCCGTCAACGTGCCGTGGGGCAAGATCGTCAAGGAGGACGGCACCTTCAAGTCGCCGGACGAGATCAAGGCGATCTATGCCGAGCAGGGCATCGACGGCTCCAAGCCGGTGATCACCTACTGCCGCATCGGCGAGCGCTCCAGCCACACCTGGTTCGCGCTGAAGAAGATCCTGGGCTACGACGCCAAGAACTATGATGGCTCGTGGACGGAATACGGCAATTCGGTCGGCGTCCCGGTGGTGAACGTCGCCGGCACGGTCTGGACCGGCAAGTAGCCGATCCTAGCAGACATCATGCGGGCGGGCCCTTGCCGGGTCCGCCCGCTTCGCGCATCTGGGTCGCATGAACAGTCTCGTCTTTCGCGGCGGCGTCTCGGCCGCCATCCTCGTCCTCATCGGCTTCTGGGCCTGGAGCCTGTCGGCCGACACGGCCAACCGCGCGCTGGTCTTCTCGCTCGTGACCGGCACGGCGCTGGGTTACGTGCTCCAGCGCTCGCGCTTCTGTTTCCTCTGCAATTTTCGCGACTTCCTCGACAGCCGAGATCCGCGCGGCCTGATCGCCATCGTCGTCGCGCTGGCGGTCGGCACGCTCATCTACATGGCCGTCACCATGGCCTGGGTGCCCGTGCCGCAGCCCGGCCGGCTGCCGCCCAACGCGCATATCGGCCCGGTGGGTCCTGTGCTGGCGATCGGTGCCTTCGTGTTCGGCATCGGCATGGCGATCGCCGGCTCGTGCCTGTCGGCGCATTTCTACCGGCTGGGCGAGGGGTCGCCGACGTCGCCCTTCGCGCTGATCGGCGCGGCCGGCGGCTTCCTGCTCGGGTTCATGACCTGGAACCCGCTCTACCTGTGGAGCGTGTCGGAAAGCGTGCCGGTCTGGCTGCCGCATCATCTCGGCTATTCCGGCACGATCGCTGCGACACTGGTGGCACTCGCCATCCTGCTCGTCGTCCTGCTCGCTCTGGGTCGCTGGACCCCTTCGACCCCCGTCAGCCCCGATCTGCGCGGCGTTGCGGCGGCGATCTTCCATGAGCGCTGGCCGGCGCTGGCGGGCGGCGCCGCGGTCGGCGTCATCTCGGCGATCTACTTCTTCCGCGTCGCGCCGCTCGGCGTCACGGCCGAACTCGGCAGTCTCGTGCGCACGGCCGGCGCCTCCCAGGGCCTCTTGTCCGACACGCTGCTCGGCCTCGACACGCTGCGCGGCTGTGCGACGGCGGTGAAGGAGACGCTGCTCTCCAACAACGGGCTGCTGGTCGTCGGCATCGTGCTGGGCAGTTTCGCCGCCGCGTTGCCGGCAGGGCGCTTCCAGCCGGCGCTGCCCACGGCGGCGCAGGTCGGCCGGGGACTGGCGGGCGGCGTGCTGATGGGCTGGGGTGCGATGACCGCGCTCGGCTGCACGGTCGGGGTGCTGCTCTCCGGCATCCATGCCGGTGCGCTGTCGGGCTGGGTGTTCCTGGTCTTCTGCGTGGCCGGCGTGTGGCTGGGGCTGTCGGTCGAGCGTCGACTGAAACGCGCCTGACGCTCAGGCCCGCGCCGCCGCCAGCGACGATTCGAGATTCTTCACCACGCGGCCGAGCAGCGCGAGATAGGCCGCCTGCTCGTCGTCGCTCATGCCGGCCAACGCCTCGGCGTTGATCGAACGTCCTGCCTCGCGAACCTTCTCGCTCATCTGCCTGCCCTTGTCGCTCAGCGCATAGAGCGTCGATCGCCGGTCCGCCGGGTCGGCGCGGCGGCTGACCAGTCCGTCGCGCTCCATGCGCGACAGCGTCGCCGCCATGGTCGGCTGCTCGATCGATGCCGCTTCGGTCAGGGCGCGCTGCGACAGCTCGGCGCCGCGCGCGAGCGCGAAGAAGACCGGCATGTAGCCGGATGACAGGCCAAGCGGCTTGAGCCGCGCATCGATCGCCTTCGCGAAGAGGCGCGCCGCCCAGTTGGTCATGTAGCCCGACGACTGGCCGCGATCGAAATTCATAGCTTGCTATCCAAATACATCGTATGCTATATAAATGGAGACCCAGCCCGAAGGCAAGGAGATGCGACGATGCGCCTGAAGAGCACGACCGACCGCTACGGCGCGGTGGCGATCGCCTTCCACTGGATCTCGGCGCTGCTGATCCTCATCCTGCTCGGCACCGGATTCGTGGCGGCCGGCATGCAGGACATGGCCGCCAAGGCCTCGCTGCTCACCGGTCACGCCATCGCAGGCTCGATCGTCCTGCTGCTGACGCTGGCGCGGATCGGCTGGTGGCTGCTTGTCGACCGGCGGCCTGCCGACCCTGCCGGGACGCCGGCCATCCAGGCCAAGGCGGCGCATGGCGTTCACCTTGCCCTCTATGTGCTCGTTCTGGTGATGGCCGGCAGCGGTGTCGCCATGCTGGCGATGTCCGGCGCCGCGGCGATCCTGTTCTTCGGCGCGCCGGGCGTACTGCCCGATTTCACCGCCTATCCGCCAAGAACCGCGCACGGCATCGGCGCCTTCGCGCTTGCGACGCTGATCGTCCTCCATGTGGCCGCCGCGCTGCACCATCAGCTCATACGCCGCGACAGGCTGATGGCGCGCATGGGTTTGGGATAGGCCGATAGAGCGGAGACTGGTCCACAGGATTCCCTCCCCCGCCCCTGTCCAACGCCGCCGATTCGGCGCGATGTCTTTGGCCGCGCCACTTCGGCGCGCTAGGGATATCGGCCGACGGGCCGGAAGGGGACATCATGCGTGGCATTTCATTGTTGTTCTTCGCGACGGCGGCAATCTACGTCGCGGTCGGCATGGCATTCGGCATCTGGATGTCTGCGTCCCAGGATCATCAGCTTGCGCCGGCGCACGGGCACCTGAACCTCATCGGCTGGGTGTCGATGGCGATCTTCGGCATCTACTATCATCTGGTTCCGCAGGCAGGGCAGAGCCATCTCGCGAAGCTGCATTTCGGCGTGCAGACGCTGGGCCTCTGGATCCTGGTGCCGGGCATCGCCATGGCCATCCAGCAGCAGGGCGAGACGCTGGCAAAGATCGGCTCGATGCTGACGATCCTCGGGATGCTGATCTTCGTGTTCGTCGTGCTGAAGTTCCGCAACGCGCCCGCCAGGGCGTGACCCGGCATCGCTGGCGGGGACGGGGATGAAGAAGTCCATCGAGATAATCCATGGCGACACCAGCGGCGTCGCCTATTCGTTCCCCGTCTATCGTTTTGCCGGCAGCGATCCGAATGCACCGAACGCCTATCTCCAGGCGGCGCTGCATGCCGGCGAACTGCCCGGCACTGCGGCGATACACATGCTGATGCCGAAGCTGCGCAAGGCCGAGGCCGAAGGCCGGATCCGCGGCGACATCACCATCGTGCCGGAAGCCAACCCGGTCGGCCGCGCGCAATACACTTTCGGCGACCGGCAGGGGCGGTTCCACCTCGGCACACGGACCAACTTCAACCGCGACTTCCCGCGGCTGGAACGGCCCGACCCGAAGCTGATCCCGCCCGACGGTGCGCTCGCCACCGCCGACCAGCGCCTGAAGGCGAGGCTGCTCGGCCTGTCGCTCGGCCACAAGATCGTGCTCGACCTGCACTGCGACGACGAAGGCGTGCCGTATCTCTACGTGCCGGCTGTGCTGTGGCCGGCGATGGCGGACTGCGCATCGGCGCTTGGCGTCGACGCGGTGATCCTGTGGGAAGGGCGGAGCGACGCGGAGTTCGAGGAGGCCTCGATCTATCCTTACACGCAATCCGCCGCCGACCTTGCCGGCCGCGTCGTCACGACCGTCGAGTTCCGCGGCGTGGCTGACGTCGACCGCACCCTTGCCGAGGGCGACGGGGCGGGGCTCTATCGCATTCTCGTCGCGCGGGGCGTCGTCGAGGACGCTTCGATCGCCAAGCCTGCGCCGTTCGCGGGCGTCGTGGCACCGATCCGCAATGTCGAGATGATCCGCTCGCCGCGTGCCGGCACGGTGCTCTACGACGTGAAGCCCGGCGACCGCGTCAAGGCCGGTGACCGGCTGGCGACGGTCGTCCACGCGCCCGGCGAGGACGACGGAACGGTCGAGATCCGGGCGCCGCAGGCGGGCTATATCCTCACCCGGCGCTCGGTGCGCAGCCTCCGGGTTCACGAGGACGTTCTCAAGCTGGTCGGCGACGCGCCGAGCGCGACGGCGAAGCCCGGCTCGCTCGAGGCGTGATGCTTACGGCATCAACGAGCCGCCATTGACCTCGATGACCTGGCCGGTGACGTAGCCGGACAGCATGTCCGACGACAGGAAGAGATAGGCGCCGACGCAGTCCTCAGGCGTGCCCGGGCGGCCCTGCGGGATGCCTGCGACCATCGTCTTCATCTGGTCGGCGTTCGACCAGCGCTCGTGGAAGGCGGTGAGGATCAGACCGGGCGCCACGGCGTTGACGCGCACGCCGGAGCCGATCAGTTCCTTAGCGAGGCCGCGCGTGTAATTCGACACGAAGGCCTTGGACGAGGCGTAAAGGCCGGCGCCGCCGCCGCCGCCGTTGCGCGCCGCGACGGAAGAGGTGTTGACGATGAAGCCGCCGGCCTTCTTCAGCCACGGCATGGCGGCCCGGCTCGCCGTCATCACCGAGCGCGCGTTCAGGTCCATCACCGCGTCGTAGTGCTCGTCGGTGATTTCCGCATAGGGTACGCGGCCCAGCATGCCGCCGGCATTGTTCACCAGCCCCTCCAGCCGGCCGAAATGCGTGGCCGCCTCCGTCACCACGCGTTCGACGTCGGGGGACTTCGAGAAATCGCCCTGGCACAGGAAGACGTCGCCGCCGGCATCGCGGATCGCCTTCGCGACGGTTTCTGCGGCCTCGCGGCTGGAATTGTAGTGCAGGCCAACTTTGCAGCCTTGCGTGGCGTAGGCGATCGCCAGCGCCGCGCCGATGCCGGTCGAGGCGCCCGTGACGAGCACGGCCTTGCCGGCGAGGTCGGGGATGGAAAGTCTGGCCATGATCTCCTCCGTGGTAGCGCTGTCATACGGCGTCGGGTCGTGCGCGAGCAAGCCTTGACATTATTTGACCTAGTCAAATAATTGCAGAATGAACGCTGTTTCCGATGTCGTCGAACTTGATGCTGTGCGTCGCTTCAACCGCTTCTACACGCGGCGGCTCGGACTCCTGAACGAGGCGCTGCTCGACAGCGGCTTCACGCTCACCGAGGCGCGGGTGCTGTTCGAACTCGCCGATCGCGGAGATGCGACGGCGACCGACCTGCGCGCCGATCTGGGGCTCGACGCAGGGTATCTGAGCCGCATGCTGAAGGCGTTCGAGCGGAAGGGGCTGGTGACGAAGACGCGCTCGGAGGCGGACGGCCGCCAGTCATGGCTCTCGCTGACGGGCGAGGGCCAACGGACCTTCCGGCCGATGGAGGCCGCGTCGCGCGCGCAAGTGGCCGAGATGATCGCGGCGCTGGGCATCGCCGGTCGCGAGCGGCTGGTCGGCTCAATGGCGACGATCGAGCGGTTGCTCACCGGCAGGCCGGAGCCGGAAGTCGTGCTTCGCCCGCACCGCGTCGGCGATATCGGGCATATCGCCAGCCGGCAGGCGCTGCTCTACCACCGCGACCATGGCTGGGACGAAAGCTACGAGGCGCTGGCGGCCGAAATCATGGCGGGGTTCGTGAGGACCTACGACCCGGAGCGCGAACGCGGCTGGATTGCCGAGCGCGACGGCGAGACCGTCGGTTCGGTGTTCTGCATGAAGAAGTCGGACGAGGTGGCGAAGCTGCGCCTGCTTTATGTGGAGCCTTCGGCGCAAGGGCTGGGTCTGGGGCGCCGGCTGTTGGACGCATGCATCGGCTTCGCGCGCGACAAGGGCTACAGGACGCTGACGCTGTGGACGAACGACGTGCTGGTCGCGGCGCGGAAGATCTACATCGCGACCGGCTTCCAGCTGGTGGGCGAGGAGAAGCATCACTCGTTCGGCAAGGACCTCGTCGGGCAGACCTGGGAGCTGAAGCTTTAGCGCTTGCCGGATGCGGCGATCTCCCCTATGGAGTCCGGCATGATCACGCGCTCGATCAAGACCCTTTGGTGGTGGGCCAGCTTCTAGCGGCCTCGGCGACGCGCGTGCGCATATTGACCAGGATGGCCGCTACGGATGAACCGGGCGGCCTTTTGTTTTTGAGGGCCTTTCCCGGACCGCCGCGGAGAAGAAGGAGACGGGAATGACCGCAGTGGAGACACTGGATGATGGTGCCGAGCGTTTCGTGACGGCCGGTGGCGTCGCCGTGACGCGGCGCCGCCACGACACGCCGTATCAAGGCGCCATCGACGCCTACGTCGAAGGGCTGAACAGCCGTCGCGGCGCGGTCTTCTCGTCGAACTATGAATATCCAGGTCGCTACACGCGCTGGGACACGGCGGTGATCGACCCACCGCTGGTCGTCTCGGCGCGCGGCCGGGCCATGAAGATCGAGGCGCTGAACGCGCGCGGCGAACAGTTGCTGACGCCGGTCGCGGCCAAGCTGGCGGGCGTTGCCGAGGTGACCGTCACGGAAAGGACGCCGACGCTGATCGCACTGACTGTCGCGGAGCCCGGACGGGTGTTCTCGGAGGAAGAGCGCAGCCGAGTGCCATCGGTGTTCACCGTGCTGCGCGCCATCGTCGAGCTTTTCCGGACCGGCGAGGACGCTAATCTCGGCCTCTACGGGGCGTTCGGCTACGACCTCGCCTTCCAGTTCGACCCGGTCGACCAGAAGCTGAAGCGCGGCGAAAGCCAGCGCGACCTCGTGCTTTACCTGCCTGACGAGGTGCTGGTGGTCGACCACTATTCGGCCAAGGCCTGGCACGACCGCTACGACTATTCGGGCGAGGGCTTCTCGACCGAGGGTCTCGACCGCGGCGGCAAGGCGGAGCCGTTCAGGACCGCCGACCGTATCCCGCCGCGCGGCGACCACGAGCCCGGCGAGTATTCCCGGCTGGTCGATCGCGCCAAGGAGAGCTTCCGGCGCGGCGACCTGTTCGAGGTGGTGCCGGGGCAGATGTTCTACGAACGATGCGAAAACGCGCCGTCGGACATTTCGCGCAAGCTGAAGTCCATCAACCCGTCGCCCTACTCGTTCTTCATCAACCTCGGCGAGGGCGAGTACCTGATCGGCGCGTCGCCGGAGATGTTCGTGCGGGTCAATGGCCGCCGGGTCGAAACCTGCCCGATTTCCGGTACGATCAAGCGCGGTGAGGACGCCATCTCGGATTCGGAGCAGATCCTGAAGCTGCTCAACTCCAAGAAGGACGAGAGCGAGCTCACCATGTGCTCGGACGTCGATCGCAACGACAAGTCGCGCGTCTGCGAGCCGGGAACGGTGCGCGTCATCGGCCGACGCCAGATCGAGATGTATTCGCGGCTGATCCACACGGTCGACCACATCGAAGGACGACTGCGCGAAGGCATGGATGCGTTCGATGCGTTCCTCAGCCATGCCTGGGCAGTGACGGTGACCGGTGCGCCGAAACTGTGGGCGATGCGCTTTATCGAGAGTAACGAGAAGAGCCCGCGCGCCTGGTATGGCGGCGCGATCGGCATGGTGCATTTCAACGGCGACCTGAACACCGGCCTGACGCTGCGCACCATCCGCATCAAGGACGGCATCGCCGAGGTGCGGGCCGGCGCCACGCTGCTCTACGATTCAGACCCGGCCGAGGAAGAGGCCGAAACCGAACTGAAGGCATCCGCCATGCTCGCCGCCATCCGCGACGCCCGCGCCGGCAATTCCGCCGCCACGGAACGCAAGACCGCCAAGGTGGGCGAGGGGGTCTCGATCCTGCTCGTCGACCATGAGGACTCCTTCGTCCATACGCTCGGCAACTATTTCCGCCAGACAGGCGCTACTGTCTCGACGGTGCGTTCGCCGGTACCGGAAGAAGTGTTCGACCGCGTGAAGCCCGACCTCGTCGTGCTGTCGCCCGGCCCCGGCTCGCCGAAGGACTTCGACTGCGCGGCGACGATCAAGAAGGCACGCGCGAGGGAACTGCCGATCTTCGGCGTTTGCCTCGGGCTGCAGGCCCTCGCCGAAGCCTATGGCGGCGAATTGAGGCAGTTGCACATCCCGATGCACGGCAAGCCGTCGCGCATCCGCGTTTCCAAGCCCGGCATCATCTTCTCCGGCCTGCCAAAGGAAGTGACCGTCGGCCGCTATCACTCGATCTTCGCGGACCCGGTCAGGCTACCCAACGACTTCATCGTGACGGCGGAGACGGATGACGGGATCATCATGGCCTTCGAGCACCGCAAGGAGCCGATCGCCGCGGTGCAGTTCCACCCGGAATCGATCATGACGCTCGGCCAGAACGCCGGGATGCGGATGATCGAGAACGTGGTTGCCCACCTGCCGCGCAAGGCGAAGGAAAAGGCTGCCTGAGGTGAGCGCGGCTACCTCGTCGGCGGCCGTCAAGCGCAGGATCCTGCGGCTGGCGGTCTGGTCGATCGCCGTCGCGATCCTTGTGCTGGGTCTCAAGGTCGTCGCCTGGTGGATGACCGGGTCCGTCGCGCTCTATTCGGACGCACTGGAATCGATCGTCAATGTGGCGACGGCCATCGCGGCGCTGTGGGCGATCCGCGTCAGCTACATGCCGGCCGACCGCGACCACCAGCACGGCCACCACAAGGCGGAATATTTCGCTGCCGTCTTCGAGGGTGCGATGATCATCGTCGCAGCACTCCTGATCATGCTGCAGGTCGCCGAGACGATCGCCAGCCCAAGGCTGCCGGACCAGCCCTGGGAAGGCCTTGCGATCAACGGCGCGGCCGCCGTGCTGAACGCCGGCTGGGCGTTCGTGCTGATACGCCAGGGCCGCAGCGCGAAGTCGCCGGCCCTCGAGGCCGACGGCCATCACCTGATGACCGATGTGATGACGTCGGCCGGGGTGATCGCCGGCCTCGTGCTCGCGGTCGTGACCGGGTGGGCGGTTCTCGACCCGCTGCTGGCTGCGCTGGTGGCGATCAACATTCTCTTCCAGGGATGGCGGATCATGGGCGAGTCGCTGAGCGGCCTGCTCGACAAGGCCGTCAGCACCGAGGAGCATGTCCGCATCCGCGACATTATCTCGGCCAATGCGGAAGGCGCGATGGAGGTCCATGACCTGAAGACCCGCATCGCCGGGCGCGCGACCTTCATCGAGTTCCACCTGATCGTCGACGGCGACATGACGGTGCGCGAGAGCCACGTGATCTGCGACCGGATCGAGGAGGCGCTGCGCGCCGACGTGCCGTCGGTGCGGATCACCATCCACGTCGAACCCGACGACGAGGCCAAGCTGCCAAAGGGGACGGTCGCGGTGCCGTTCGCCTGATGGCAGATCCCGCCATGCCCTCAGGCCTCGCCGGACGATCGATTGCGGCGCAGTGGCTGGCCCTGCTCCTGCTTTCCACCGTTTTCGCCTTTGCCATGGAGTTCGCCGGCCTCCCTGCCGCGCTGCTGATCGGGCCGATGGCGGCGGGTGTCATCCTCGGGGTGCGCGGCGCGGTGGTGCGCGTGCCGAAGCCTGTGTTCTCGGCGGCGCAGGTACTGATCGGCTGCCTTGTCGCGTCGGCGGTCACGCCGGCGATCGTCGCGCTCGTCCTCGGGCAATGGCCTGTCGTCGCGGCCGTCGTGGTGGCGACGGTCGCGGCGAGCGGGTTCCTCGGCTACCTGATCAGCCGCTGGAAGATCCTGCCGGGAACCACGGCTGTCTGGGGATCGGCGCCCGGCGCCTCGACCGCGATGGTGCTGATGGCCGGCGCGTTCGGCGCCGACCCGCGCCTCGTCGCCTTCATGCAGTATCTCAGGGTCGTCATGGTCTCGATCGGCGCCGCGCTGGTCGCCGGCCTGTTCCTCGACACGGGCAGCGCCGGGCGTCCGCCCATCGTCTGGTTTCCGGCGCTGGACTGGGCGGTGCTCGCCTTCGCGCTTGCGGTCGGCGCGGCGGGAGGCCTTGTCGGAGCCGCGGTCCGGCTTCCGTCGCCGTGGTTCCTCGGCAGCTTCATCGCCGGCGTCGCGTTGAGCTTCGCCGGACTGACCGACCCGCATCTGCCGGAATGGCTGCTCGCCATCGCCTACACCGCGATCGGCTGGTCCATCGGACTGAACTTCACTCCGGCGATCATGCGTAGCGCCCTCAAGGCGCTGCCTCAGGTGGTCGGCTCGATCCTCGTGCTGATGGCGTTCTGCGGCGCGCTCGGCTGGGCGCTCGCGCACTGGCTGGGCGTCGACCCGCTGACCGCCTACCTCGCGACGAGCCCGGGCGGGCTCGACACGGTGGCCATCATCGCAGCGGCGTCGCGCTCGGTCGACATCTCGTTCGTTCTGGCCGTGCAGATCGCCCGCTTCCTGTTCGTGCTGCTGGTCGGGCCGTTCGTGGCGCGGTTCGTCGCACGGCTCCTGAAAGAATAGGTCACGCGACTGCCGGCCGGCGGCCCGTGCGCGACAGCACGACCAGCATCGCCGCGACGTTGACCAGGTTCCAGGCGATACCGTTGAGGAAGGCTGCGGCGTAGGAGCCTGTCATGTCGTAGATCAGCCCGGACATCCAGCCGCCGATCGCCATGCCGACGATGGTCGACATGATGACGATGCCGACGCGCCGGCCGGCCTCCGACGCCGGCATGTATTCGCGCACGATGATCGCATAGCAGGGTACGATGCCGCCCTGCGAAAGGCCGAAGACGAAGGACACGACGTAGAGCGACGTCAGCCCGTCGAAGGGAATATAGAACAGCAGCGACAGACCCTGCAGCACGGAGCCGATCAGCAGGGTGCGGATGCCGCCGATGCGGTCGGCGAGGAAGCCGGAAGCAACGCGGCTGACGATGCCGGCGCCCAGCATCAGCGCCAGCATCTCCGATCCGCGCGCCACGCCATAGCCGAGGTCGACGCAATAGGCGACGATGTGGACCTGCGGCATCGACATGGCGATGCAGCAGCCGAGCCCTGCGACGACCAGCAGCGCCTGCAGGACGCCCGGCGACACGGAAATCGGTTGCGCGGCCATGCGCCCGGCGACCGCCACATTAGGCGGTGCCACGGCCGGCTTGCGCCTCAGCGTCAGCGCCAGCGGAATCATGGTGACCAGGCAGGTGACGCCGATTCCGACATAGACGGCGCGCCAGCCATGCTCGGGCAAGAAGAACTGGATGATCAGCGGCCAGAGCGCGCCCGCGATGTAGTTGCCGCTGGCGGCCAGCGCCACGGCGAGCCCGCGGCGGCGCAGGAACCAGTGCGAGACGTCCGCGATGAGGGGGCCGAAGGTGATCGCCGAGCCCAGGCCGATCAGCAGGTCCTGGATCATCGCCATGACCCAGACCGACGGCGCCATCGCGGCGAGGATGAATCCCAGCCCGAGCGCGGTGGACGAGGCGATGGCCGGTGCGACGTAGCCGCTGCGGTCGACCAGCCGGCCCATCAGCACGTTGCCGCCCGCAAAGCCCGCCATGGTCATCGTGTATGGGAAGGACGCATCGGCGCGGTCGACGCCGAACTCGGCCTGGACGTTGGGCAGCACGACGACGACCGCCCACATCCCGGCGCCGCCGACCGTGGACAGCGTCACCGACGCCGCCAGCCGGCGCCAGGCATAGGCGCCGTCGATGTCCGAAGCGTCGGCCATCATCTGTCCTCCCGAAGCGGTCGGGACAATGGGCCTAGCTCGCCAGTCGCGGCAGCGCCAGCGCGGGCTAACGGTCCGGCCAGCGATGGGGTCGGCGATCGGACCGGCCGCCTGCGCTTGCCTCCGCCCGGAGGCTGATGTATTGGAGCCGCATCATGACGTTCCGCGCCGACCGCACCGTTGCCCGCTCCGCCGCCTTCGCGGCCGAGACCGTGCGCGCGCTGTCGTCGGCACTGCTTCTGCTCGGCCTTATCGGCGACCGCCGGGCCCGCTGAAGGAGCGCCCGGCGGTCGACGAGACCCCGAACGGGCATCGCTCCTTGCAAGCCACTCAAACAGCAGACATGAACGGGCCTGGACCGTGCGCGTGGTGACGAACCCGCAGGTCCCGCCGGGAGAACGACGATGAACCGACGCGAAACAGCCACCGAGACGGCAGCCCGCAAGGGCATGCCGGATGCTCACCGCAAGTATCAGCCCTATCCGCTGATCAACCTGGCAGACCGGACGTGGCCGGCGAAGCGGATCGACAAGGCGCCGATCTGGTGTTCCGTCGACCTGCGCGACGGCAACCAGGCGCTGATCGACCCGATGGGCCACGACCGCAAGGCGCGCATGTTCAAGCTCCTGCTCGACATGGGCTTCAAGGAGATCGAGATCGGCTTCCCTTCCGCGTCGCAGACCGACTTCGACTTCGCGCGCTGGGCGATCGAGGAAGGCGGCGTGCCGGGGGACGTGTCGCTGCAGGTGCTGGTGCAGTGCCGGCCGGAACTGATCACGCGAACCTTCGAGGCCTTGCAGGGATCGTACCGGCCGATCGTCCACTTCTACAATTCGACCAGCGAGTTGCAGCGCCGCGTCGTGTTCGAGAAGGATGTCGGCGGCATCAAGCGGATCGCCACGGACGCGGCGAAGATGGTCGCGGACCTTGCCGCCAAGGCCGGCAACGCAACGCGCTTCCAGTATTCGCCGGAGAGCTTCACCGGCACGGAACTCGAGGTGGCGCTGGAGATCTGCAACGCAGTGACCGAGGTGCTGAAGCCGATCGCCGACAACAAGCTCATCGTCAACCTGCCGTCGACTGTCGAGATGGCGACGCCCAACGTCTACGCCGACCAGATCGAGTGGATGTGCCGGCAGCTCGACAATCGCGAGAACCTGATCATCTCGCTGCATCCGCACAACGACCGCGGCACCGGCATCGCGGCGACCGAACTCGGGCTGATGGCCGGCGCCGACCGCGTCGAGGGCACGCTGTTCGGCAATGGCGAGCGCACCGGCAACGTCGACATCGTGACGCTGGCGCTCAACATGTTCACGCAGGGCGTCGATCCGGAACTGGACTGCTCGGACATCCCGCGCATGAAGGAGGTCTACGAGTACTCGAACCAGCTCCGCATCCCGGAGCGGCACCCCTATGTCGGAGAGCTCGTCTACACGGCGTTCTCGGGCTCGCACCAGGACGCCATCAACAAGGGCATGAAGGCGCTCGGCAAGTCGAACAAGGAGATCTGGGAAGTTCCTTACCTGCCGATCGACCCGCAGGACGTCGGCCGCACCTACGAGGCGATCATCCGCATCAACTCCCAGTCGGGCAAGGGCGGCATCGCCTACATCATGCAGGCGGACTACGGGCTCAACCTGCCGCGCAACCTGCAGGTCGAGTTCAGCCAGGACATCCAGCACATCACCGACACGGAAGGCCGCGAGCTGCCGGCGAAGCGCATCTACGACCGCTTCATCGAGCGCTATGTGGAGCAGCCCGGCGCGCGGCTGAAATTCATCGACCACCACAGCTATACCGACCCGGTGAACCGCAACCGCCGCATGGTCGAGGCGACCATCCTCGACCGCGGCAAGCAGATGGTGATCACCGGTACCGGCACCGGACCGATCGACGGATTCGTCGACGCTCTGTCGCGGCACCTCGGCGTCGACATGTCGGTGCTCGACTATTCGGAGCACTCGCTGCAGCGCGGGTCGAACGCGGCGGCGATCTGCTACATGGAAGTCGAGCATCCCAAGGGCAAGCTGTTCGGCGCGGGCATCAACACCAACATCGTGGCGGCGTCGCTGGAGGCCGTGGTGTCGGCGGCCAATCGCATCATCGGCTGAACTCAGCCGCCGACCTTCGCCGGGCGGCCGATGGCGGCCCGGCGAGCGAGAACGCCGGCGCATGGGTTGGACGCAACGTAGCCGTCATGCTCTGTTGTATACCGGTGCGCGATAGCGCTATCATCAGTCTCTAAAGTGCCGAATTCGAGGTTTCGACGCTTGACGACAGACGCGCCCGCCGCCCCCGCGGTGCGAGACATGCTGGAAAAGGTGCTCGGTTCCGAGACCTTTTCGCGGTCCGAGCGCGCGCGCAACCTCCTGAAATACCTGGTCGAGCGGGAGCAGCGTGGCGAAGGCGAGCGGCTGAAGGGCACGACCGTCGCCATCGACGTGTTCGGCAAGGATTCGGAGTTCGACCCGTCGACCGACTCCGTCGTGCGCGTGCAGGCCGGGCGCCTGCGCGAGCTTCTGGCCAGCTATTACCGGACCGAGGGGGCCGCGGATCCCCTGAAGATCTGCATCCACCGTGGCAGCTATGTGCCGACATACCATCGTGACTGCCCGCTGGAGCATGAACTCGGCGCTCCGGACGTGGAAGCCGGGCCGGAGGTCGCGCAGGATGGGCGCGACGGGACGGTCCGTTCCCGCGTCAGGTTCATGCCTTCCAAGGAGCGCTTCGGCCGCCACATCCAGCTGATGTGGACCTCGCTGATGATCGTTATCGCGGTGATCGCGGTGATGCTGCTGCGTGACGGACCGAACGGCACGATGCCGCACCGGGCCACTGCCGAGGACCGCACGGCAAGCGTCGTGCCGGCCACGTTCGACATGGCGGCGGACGCCCGGCTGCCGTCGGTCTATGTCGATGTCGACCCCGCCGACGGCGCGGCGCTGGCGGTGGCTTCGCTCGTCAAGCAGGGGCTGGCTGGCTTCGATACGGTGGACGCGATCGCCCGCGCCTACGCCCCCTCGACCGCCGCGACAGCGATCGATTTCCAGTTCTCGGTGTCCTCGTCTTCCGAGACGAGGGTGATCGTCGAACTCAGCCAGATCGCCACCGACAAGGTGCTGCTGTCGCGGACGATCGACCTCACTCCGGGCATCGGTCCGCCGCTCGCGGACCGCATCGCCGATCTGCTCAGCACGACGATCCCGGTCTCGGGCGTGCTCTACCAGGCGGTGGAACAGGAGCGCCCTTCCGAGGGGCTGGTGCGCTGCCTGCTGCTCAACGACGCCTATTATCTCGACCAGGACGAGGCTCGGCACCGCGCCGCCTATACATGTTTCGAGGCGCTGGACGCGGCGGGCGTGCTGTCGCCGCTGGTCTATTCCGAGCTGGCGTCGCTACATCAGGAAACTGTGACGGACGGCTATGCCTATCCGCAGAATGCCTCGGCCGATCAGGCCTTCGCCTATGCCAGGCGGGCGCTCAGGATGGGTTCGTCCAGCGCCTATGCCCACCGTGCGCTCGGGTTCCTGTTCAACAGGGCCGGCCAGGGCGACGAGGCGCTGCGCTGGATGCGCAAGGCCTACGAACTCAACACCTACGATCTCTCGATGGCGGCGGCGCTCGGCTATGCGCAGGTGTTCCGTGGCCAGTACAGCGAGGGAGAGCCGATCCTGGCGCGCGCCGTCGAGGCAGCGAGCGCGCATCCTACCTGGTGGGACTACAGCCTGTTCCTGGCGCGCTTCATGAACGACGACACCGAAGGCGCCTCGCGGGCGGCGGCGGCGCTGGTCGGCGTGAAGCGCCAACATTATCTGGCAGCCCAGATGATCGTCGCGCACCGCGCCGGCGACGCGGCGAAGGCCGCCGCGATAGGCGACGACATCCGGCGCAGCTATCCGCGATTCGCCGCAGATCCCGGCACCGCGCTGACCAATGCCAGCTATCCTCCGGGGCTGGTCGACCGGCTCGTCGCAGCGATGCGCGAGGCGGGGCTTGGTCCTGCAAGCTGACACGCATCCCGTGCTGCCCGTGAAAGCTTTCGCCCCATGACGCCGCTTGCCACGAACAGCTGGGGTTCCGGGCCGGAAACGGTGGTGCTGATCCATGGCTTCGCTGGGTGCGGCGCCATGTGGAAGCCGGTCGCGGACCGGCTGGCATCGCGCGCCTCGCTGATCGCCTATGACCTGCCCGGCCATGCCGGGTCCCTGGACTTCCCGGACGCCGGTTCGGCCAAGGTCGCGTCGCGCGCCATCCTCGCCGATCTCGCTGCCCGCGGAATAGACCGCGCCCATGTCGCCGGCCACTCGATGGGCGGGGCGATCGCGGTGCTGATGGCGCTCGCCGACCCGGCGCGCATCGCGTCGCTTGCGCTGCTCGCGCCGGGCGGTTTCGGCGACGAGATCAACGGACGCCTGCTTGCCCGCTACGCCGTCGCAAGCGCCCCGGCCGAGATCGAACGCTGCCTGGAAGGAATGTTCGGCTTCTCGTCGCCCATTCCGCCGGAGACGGTCGAGACGCTGGCCGCCATGCGCGCCGTGCCCGGCCAGACCGCGATGCTGTCGTCGATCGCTGCGACGATCGCCCGCGACGGCAAGCAAGGGGCGATCCCGCGCGAGCGCATCGCCACGCTGGCGATGCCTGTCGCCGTTGCCTGGGGCACGCTCGACGGCGTGGTGCCGCCGCACCATGCGGATAGGCTGCCGGATCGCTTCGACGTCCAGAGGCTGCCGGGCGTCGGCCACATGCTGATCGAGGAAACGCCTGACGCGGTGGCCGCACTGATCGCCCGGAACGCCGGTCTCTAGGCTTGCGAACTGCGCGGAAACGGCCGGTATGCAAGGCGTGGCGGTCCGTGTTAACTATTTGTCAGCCATGTCATCGAGCGAGTTCAGCGTCATGAGTGATCCACTCGAATCCGGCACGATCGGCGAGAATGTCCGCCGGCTGTCCGACGCCATCCGCGAGGCCCGCAACGCCGCGGCCGACCGCGCCGACGTCGTCGTCGAGATGCGCGAAGTGCAGCGGATGCGCCTCGAGCTACTGGCGGCCGAGCTGCAGCCCGTCTTCGCCGAGGTGCCGTCGGACAATGACTTCTTCGACTTCGCGCTGTCGTCAGGAGTGCAGCCGCGCCTCTGGATCGACGCCACCGCGCATGTCGCGATGGGGCGTGACAAGCGCACATTCCGTTTCCTGCGCGATACGCGCGTCGGACGGGTGGTGCTGGCTGAGTCGTCCGACATCAAGCCCGTCGCCGACCAGGTGACGCGCTACATTGCCGACCGGATGATCGAGCGCCAGCGTGCGCTCGAAGGCGGCGTGCCGTCGCAGGTGGTGGAGGGCCGGGCCGACCCGGTGGCGGAGGTGCCGGTCGCGGAGCCGAAGCCGAGCCCGCTCCGCGCCTTCGCGATGACGGTGTTCCTGCTTGTCGTCGGTGCCGCAGCCGGCCTGCTGGTCGCTTATGCGCTGCTGCGCGACCGCTTGATGGAACTCGGCCTGACTTTCTAGCTACGCGCCGTCTGGCGCGGGACGAGTATCTCGCTGGACAGCCGGGCAGGCGGCGTCGCCTGGCCGGTCAGGCCATGGCGCGACAGGGCGACCTGCCAGTTTCCCTGCCCGCCCGAAATCTCGATCAGGTTGAACTGCGCCGGCGGCTTGTGGCTGCCGGCGGACTGCCCGGCGGCGGCGACGCCGACGACCGGGATCGGTCCGTCGCGCCCCTCCAGCCAATGCAGCGACGGCAGGTGCGAATGGCCGTGGATCACCAGTTCCGCGCCGTGCCAGCGCATGAGGTTCTGGAAACGTGTGATGCCGAACAGCCGCTTGTGCTGAGGCACGGCATTCCGGACCGGCGGATGATGGATCATGACCACGCGGAAGAGCTTGCGCCGCGCTGCCTCGTCGAGGACTTCGGCCAGTCGCCCGCCCTGGCCTTCCCGGAAGTACCCATGGGCCATGAACGGCGCGGTCGCATGCGCCGTGGTGACGCCGATCAGCGCGACGTTGTCGCGTATCCTCAGATAGGGGAACGTTTCCCGCCCCAGGGGTGTCTCGATGCCGTCGCCACGCATCCAGGGCGCCCAGACGCGGCAGGTCTTGTCGAATGCACCCGGTACGTAGGCGTCGTGATTGCCTGGGACCACGGAGACGTTTTGCGGGCTGCCCAGCGTCTCCAGCCAAAGCCTGGCCGCCTCGATCTCGATGTCGAGCGCGATGTTGACGAGATCGCCGGTCACAGCGACATGATCGGGCTCGGCGGCGAGCATCGAGGACACGATCGCCGACAGTACGTTGTCCTGAAGAAGGTGGCGGCGGTTGCGGTGCCAGTTGACGTAGCCGATGGCCCGCTTGGAGACGAGTTGGTACAACTCGACGTCCGGAAGCGGGCCGATATGGATGTCGGACAGATGCGCCAACCTGAACATCAAACTTCCATAGGTCATAGCCCAGGCCTTTTGAACCGCCCAAGGCGCGCATGAGCGATTCCGACGCACGCTTTCGCCAGAGCGGCTGGCCGGCGCTTCGCGGCAGGCTGTTCCATCTCTATTTCCGACTTAGGCGGCCGATGACCCTCGGCGTGCGCGGCCTCGTGCACGACAGAACGCACGACCGCGTGTTCCTGATCCGTCACACCTACGTTCCGGGCTGGCAATTGCCGGGCGGCGGCGTCGAGGTAGACGAGACGATGGAGGAAGCGCTTTCGCGGGAGCTTCTCGAGGAAGGCAATATCGAGATGATCGGGCGGCCGCGGCTGCAATCCGTCCATTTCAACAGGCAGGCCAGCCGACGCGACCATGTCGCGCTATTCGTCGTCTCGGACTATCGGCAGCCCGCGCCGAAGCTCCCCGACCGCGAGATCGCGGAAGCGGGATTCTTCAGCCGCGACGCGTTGCCGAAAGAGACGACCCCGGCGACGTTGCGAAGGCTCGCGGAAGTGTTCGACGGGAGCGCGGCGTCGCCGGACTGGTAGTCAGGCCGCCAGCCTGAACCGCGCCCGGTCGTGTGGCGCCGAGTAGTCGATATCCGGCCCGACGGGCACGATGCCGGTCGGGTTGATGTTCGTGTGGCTGGCGTAGTAGTGCCGCTTGATGTGATCGAAACTGACGGTCTCCGCGACGCCCGGCAGTTGATACAGGTCGCGGAGATAGTTCGACAGGTTCGGGTAGTCGGCGATCCGGCGGATGTTGCACTTGAAGTGCCCGACATAGACGGGATCGAAGCGCACCAGCGTCGTGAACAGGCGGATGTCGGCTTCGGTCAGCGAACTGCCGACGAGATAGCGCTGGCGCGACAGCCGCTCTTCCAGTTCGTCCAGCATCGAGAACAGCTCGGACACGGCCTCCCCGTAGGCCTCCTGCGTCGTCGCGAAACCGGCGCGGTAGACGCCATTGTTGACGGCCGGGTAGATGCGCGCGTTGAGCGCGTCGATCTCCTGTCGGCGCGGGGCCGGGTAGAGGTCGACCGAACGGTCGGCCCATTCGTCGAAAGCCGCGTTGAGCATGCGAATGATCTCGGACGACTCGTTCGAGACGATGGCGCCGGTCTGCCTGTCCCACAGAACAGGTACCGTGACGCGTCCCGAGTAGGTCGGGTCGGCCTTCGTGTAGACCTGGTGCAGGAAGTCGAGGCCGAACAGGTCGTCGCCGGTGGCGCCGTCGTCCTTCAGAAAGGTCCAGCCGTCCCTGCCCATGTAGTGGTGGACGATCGAGACCGAGATGGCCTGCTCCAGTCTCTTCAGCTTGCGGACGATGAGTGTCCGGTGAGCCCAGGGGCAGGCGAGCGAGACGTAGAGATGATAGCGGCCGGGTTCGGCTGCGAAGCCGCCCTTGCCGGACGGGCCGGCCGCGCCGTCGGCCGTCACCCAGTTGCGAAACTGCGAATCCTTGCGGACGAAGCGGCCTCCCGTCGAGGCCGTGTCATACCACTGGTCCTTCCAGACGCCGTCGACGAGCAGTCCCATGGCAAAGTCCTTTCCTCGAATGGCCTTGTTTGGCCGCATGTAGGACGGAATGCACGGGACGCGCAGCGGTTGCCGCCTGAACAGTGCGTCACCTGCCGGGCTTAGCCGAGCGTCAGTTCCCGCAGCGGATCGCCGCCATCGATCAACAGGCGTCCTCCGGGGCGCAAGGCGGACCGGATGCGTGGCAGGGCCGCTAGCCCGGCCGCCGGGTGCCTTCCGTCCAGCGCCCCGACCCGGATCGCGACAGCGAGATCGAAGGGTTCTTCGTCCGGGGCGAGTGCGAATGCTTCGGCGGCCACCTGCCGGAAATCGAGCCGCCCGGCAGCGATCAGTTCCGCCGAACCCGATTGCGCCTGCGCAACCGCCGCAGCCGAGCGATCGATGCCGAGCACAAAGCCGGCACGCCCCGCCATCTCGCGCGCCATCGCGCCCGGCCCGCAACCGATCTCCAGGATGCGCATTCCCGGCCCGAGCGGCAGGGCGTCAACGATGGCCAGCAGCCGTGGCGAAAGCGTCATCGATCCTCCCGTTTTGCCTTCGTCACCTTTTTTGGCCGTGCGATCAAGGCAATGGACGGTGCCCAAGAATGATGCTAGCGGAGCACCGTCATGGTGAACCACTGCCCGATCCGTACCGAGCGACGACGAATGACCGCGCGCGCCTGAGCGAGGCGCCCGAGCGATGCCGCTTGACCGCGGCCCACATTCTGCCCCGACGGACGAGACCGCCATGACCGCCGACGTCACCTACCTGCCGGAACTGCCGGCGCACGACCTTGCCATCGAAGCCATCAATGAAGAGGCCTTCGGCCCCGGCCGCTTCGCGCGCGCCGCCTACAAGATCCGCGAGGGCGGACCGCACGAGCGGGCGCTTTCCTTCGTCGCGCTGGACGGCGGCGAACTGGTCGCCTCGGTCCGCATGACGCGCGTGGCGGGCGGGAAGGGCAGGGCGCTGATGCTCGGGCCGCTGGTGGTCAAGCCGTCCCACAAGGATCGCGGCATCGGCAAGAAGCTGGTCAAGATCGCCTGCGAGGCAGCAGAAAACGCCGGGCATCCGGCCGTATTGCTGGTCGGGGACGAACCCTATTACGGCCCGCTGGGCTTCAAGCGCATCCCGCGCGGGCAGGTTTCGATGCCGAGGCCGGTGGACCTGAACCGCGTGCTTGTGCGCGAGATCGCGGCAGGCGCCGGCGCCCTGCTGACGGGTATGATCGACCACGAGGACCGGCTGGTGCCGGCGGGGCGTTAGAGCGGCTCAGGGTTATATGGAATCGTTCTGCCGGTTGATCCGGCCCCCAAGATCGCTTTGCTGGTTCCTAAATCAAACCAGCGGGTGGTTTCCCGCTGGCGGACGCCCGCTTCGTCAGCCGGACTTGGCCGTACCACCGGTACGACCCGCGCCGCCTTCCTCGCGGATCGTCTCGCCATCGGCGAAACAGAACCGTTTCCATCTAACCCCGAACCGCTCTAGCGCCCCTCGCGGTACCACATCGAGCCCATCGCCATCAGCAGCAGCGCGAGGCCGAAGAAGCCGGCGAACAGCGGCACGCGGCTGACGGCCTTGAGGATCGAGTCGTCGGTGGTACGCAGCCCGATCCAGTCGCGGCCCGACGCATCCGCGCCGCCGCGGACCGGCACGATGCCGGGCAGGTTGACGCCGGTCATGGCGGCGATGCGGCGCACGCCGCCGCCGCTGGTCTCGGCCGCCGGACGCAGGAGTTCCTCGGTGGAGACCGTGTCGGCGAATTCCGGCGCGTTCACCGGGCCGACATGGGCAAGCGCCGCGAGGTCTCCGTTGGCGATCTGGTAGAGGCCGATCTCGTCGGTCTCCATTTCGGCGGTGAACAGGCCGGGCTCGCCGGCGGTCAGCGGTACGGCGACCGTCTTGCCGGACGGCGTGATGACCTGCGCCTCGCCGGCCTGGTCCTCCATCGTCTGGCGGCGGATCTGCAGCGTCATGCCGCGACCCTCGGCGGTCAGGCGCTCTTCCTCGAGCTCGGGCTCCTTCATGAGCCAGTGGGCGATGCGGCGGTAGAGCGCCACATGGGGCCCGCCGCCCTCGAAGCCGCGCGCCCAGAGCCAGCCCTGGTCGGACAGGAACATGCCGACGCGGCCTTCGCCCTTGCGATTGAGCAGCAGTAGCGGCCGGTCTTCGGCGCCCTTCATGACGACCTGCCCCTGCGGGTCGGCGATGCCGATCAGGCGGAACCAGCGGCTCCAGCTTGGCGGTTCGGAGGCGGAGCCGTCGAGCTTGCGAGTCACGGGATGGCGCGCGCCAACGTCAGTCAGCCGGGGATAGAACGCCTTCTCGACCACGTCGCCTGTCGGGAGGGCGGGAAGAGCGGACATCAGCGGCGTCGCGGCAATCGACTGGCGACCGGCATATTCGGGCCCGGCGGCGATGAGCAGCGCGCCGCCTTGTTCCACATACTGGGCGATGTAGTCGTAATAGAGGATCGGCAGCACGTCCCGGTGCTGGTAGCGGTCGAAGATGATCAGGTCGAAGTCGTTGATCTTCTCGACGAACAGTTCGCGCGTCGGGAAGGCGATCAGCGACAGCTCGTTGATCGGCGTGCCGTCCTGCTTTTCCGGAGGCCGCAGGATCGTGAAGTGGACGAGGTCGACCGAAGCGTCTGACTTCAGGAGGTTGCGCCAGGTGCGCTCGCCGGCATGCGGTTCACCCGAAACCAGCAGGACCCGCAGATTCTCGCGGATGCCGTCGAGCATGGCGATGGCGCGGTTGTTGGTGTCCGTCAGTTCGCCTTCGACGCGGTCGATCGACAGCTCGACGATGTTGCGGCCGGCGTTGGGGATGGTGATGTCGAGAGGCGTTTCCTGGCCGATCACCGCCTTCTGCATGGTGACGGACTCGCCGTTGATGGTGACGCGCACGTCGACCGGACCGCTTTCGGCGTCGGAACCGATGACGCGATAGGTCAGCTCCAGCGGCTTGCCGACGATGCCGAAGCGCGGTGCCTTCTCGAAGCGGATGCGCCTGTCCTTCTCGCCCTCGTCGCCGGTGACGAGCGCATGCAGCGGCGCGTTGAACGGCAGCGCGCCGGCAGGCAGGTCGTGCACCTGCCCGTCGGTGACCATGATCGCGCCGCCGACGCGCGACGGCGGCACGTCGCGGAAGGCACTCTCAAGCGCCCCGAAAAGCCGTGTCTCGGTGCGTTCGTCGGCGGCCGCGGCGCGACCGGCCTCGACGACGCGCACGTCGAACTGCGGGAAGCGCGCCAGCCGGTCCCGCAAGCCGGCGACTGCCGCGTCGGTCTCGGCGGTCCGATCGCCGATCGACTGGCTCTGGCTGCGGTCGACGACGAGCGCGACCACGCTTTTCTGGGCCTCGCGCTCCTCGTCCAGCAGGACCGGATTGACCAGCGCCAACGCCAGCGCGGCAAGCGCCGCCAGGCGGAAGACGGAGCCGCGTTGCCGGCTCCAGAGGCCGACGGCCGCGAGGATCGCCAGCGGCGCGAGGACTACCGCGACCAGCGGCCAGGAGAGCAGGGGCTCGAAGGCGAGGGACCAGTTCATGCCGCTACTGCCCCAGCCGTTCGAGCAGGACCGGAACGTGGACCTGGTCGGATTTGTAGTTGCCGGTCAGCATGTACATCATGATGTTGACGCCGGAGCGCATGGCGTAGACGCGCTGCATCGGGTCGGACGGCACGGTCGGCAGCAACGGGTCGCCGTTCTCGTCGACCGCCCAGGCGCCTGCGAAGTCGTTCGCGGTGATCATGATCGGCGACACGCCGTCGCCCGTGCGCACCGGCCGGTTCTCGCTGTTCGATGCATCCATCGACGCCTCGACCCAGAGCGGGCTGCCGTTGAAGCGGCCCGGGAACTCGCTGAGGATGAAGAACGACTTGGTCAGCACGTGGTCCGGCGGGACCGGTTCCAGCGGCGGCACGTTCAGGTTTGCGAGGATGTCGCGCAGGCGCTGCGTCGCCGGGCTCGCGGAGCCGGCGTCGAGGCCGCTGGAATACTGGTCGCGCGTGTCGAACAGCACCGTGCCGCCCTGCTTCATGTAGGCGTCGATGCGGGCGATCGCCGCGTCCGATGGCATCGGGGTGTCCGGGTCCACAGGCCAGTAGACCAGCGGATAGAAGGAGAGTTCGTCAACCGCGATGTCGACGCCGGCCGGTTCGCCCGGCTCCAGCGCGGTCTTTTCGGTCAGGAAACGCGTCAGGCCGCCCAGGCCGGCGCGGGTCACCGAGTCGATGCCGGAATCACCGGTCAGCACGTAGGCGATCCGCGTCACGGTGATGGCGTCGATCGCCATCTGGTCGCCGGCCTTCTCGTCCTGGGCGGAGGCCGGATCGACCACTCCAGCAGCCATCGCCAGCGCGAGCAGGAGCGCGCCGGCGGCAGCGGCCGAGCGGGCGGCCGTGCGCGGCGCGGTCCGGGCGCGACGGGCGAACAGGCCGCCCATCCAGAACACGGCCAGCGTGTCGAGGATCATCAACGCCAGTGCGGCTGCGACCAGCGGCCCCTTCAGGTCGCGCGACTCGTCCAGCGCATAGCGCATCTCGGTGACCGGCGCGGCGAGCTCGGGCCGCACCAGCGGCGACAGCGTGGCATTCGCCTGCAGGAGATTGTGGGCGACCACGCCGTCCTCGCCGCCATAGAGGCCGGGCGGGTTCTCGATGGTGACGCGCGGATCGGCGCCGACCAGCGGCTTGGCGTCGGGCGGCGGCGGCGACAGCATGCCGTCGGCCGCTATCATTCGGTAGGGCGCCAGCGAGGGCGCCGCGGTCCCGTTGGCCTGGTCCGTGGCGCCCTGGTTGCGCGAGATCTGCACGAGACGGCGCAGCATTTCGACGAAGCTGCCGGAGATCGGCAGCGACGACCATGTGGCTTCCGGCGTGACGTGGAACAGGACGACGCTGCCGCGGTCGCGCCGCGCGCCTGTGACCAGAGGGGTGCCGTCGGCGAGGTTCGCCCAGGTGCGCTCGACGATGTCCGGCGTCGGCTCGGCCAGAACCTGCCGCGTGACGGTCACCTCGAGAGGCGGCGCGAGGTCAGCGAAGGGACCGGTCGCCGGGAACTCAGTCACCGGCTGCGGCGTCGTCCACGACAGCGCGCCGCCGAGCGAGCGCTCGCCCTGGCGCAGCCTGACAGGCAGCAAGTCCTCGTCGTCGCCGGCTACAGCGAGGCGCGAGCCCGCGAAGCGGACCAGCGTGCCGCCGCCGTTGACCCAGGCGACCAGCTTCTCGCGCGCCTCGTCGGGCAGCGTACCGATGTCGGACATGATGATCATCGCCGGCTTCTGGTCGAGCAACTGCGGGATGGCGATGGCGAGATCGGGGCTCGCCGGCTCTACGAGATCGGCGTAGGGCTCCAGCGCGCGGCGGATGTAGAAGAGCGGCGACAGAAGCGGCTGTGCCTGGTCGGCCTCCGACTGCGACAGGAGCCCGATGCGCCGGCGCTTGGCGTTCTCGTCCAGCACGCGCACCGCGCCGGCCTGCGCCTCGCCGTCGATGGCGACGGAAGCGAAGTCGTTGCGCAACTCGAACGGCACCGCAATGGTGGCGCGGGTTGTCGTCTCGCCGGCGGGGAAGGTCAGCGTCGCGTCGGCGATGCGGCGGCCCTTTTCGTCGAAGGCGCCGGCCGTCGCCTGGCGCGGGGCGGGATCGCCGGACGCCCGCACGGCGGTAACGACGAAACCGTCGAGTTCGTTGTCGCCGGCGGTAAGCGCCAGCATCGGCAGCCGGTCCGGCGATGCCCAGATGACGTTCGGCGCGCCGGCGAAAAGACTTTGGAACGCCGTCTCGTCGCCCGGAGCTGCGAGACCGTCGGCGAGGACCGCGACACTGGCGCCGGGCACGGCCTGCATGGCCTCTGCGACGCGCGCGAAGGTGGCGGGACGGTCGACAGGGACGGGGCGGGGTTCGGCGGCGGCCAACCGGTCACGCGCCGCCTCCGCCTCGAACGGACCGATCTCGGCATTCGGCTTGTCGGCGGTGAAGGCGAGGATGACAGGCAGGTTCTCGGCGGCTGCGTCGCTGATCAGGCGCTGCGCCGTCGCGACGCGCAGGTCCCAGTCGGTCGCGCTCGCCCAGCCATTGTCGATGACCAGTGCCAGCGCGGTGCCGCCGGCCGGCGCCCGCTCGCGCGGGTTCCAGACAGGATTGGCCAGCGCCGCGATGATGAGCGCCGCCATGACAAGGCGCAGCAGCGTCAGCCACCACGGGCTCTGGTGGGGCGTCTCTTCCTTCTTGAGGACACGCGCCAGAATGCGAAGCGGCGGGAAGATTTCGGCCTGCGGCTTGGGAGGCGTCAGCCTGAGCAGCCACCAGATGACGGGGAGGGCGACCAGGCCCCAAAGCACCATCGGTGCGCCAAAGGAGAGCGGCAGCCAGGACATCATCGCGCCCCACCTCCGGCCCGGTAGCTGCTCTCGGCCGTCATCGCCATATGGACTCGCACCAGCGCCTCCGAAGCGAGCCGGTCGGTGTGGTTGACCGTGTAGCTCCAGCCGAGCCGCTTGCACCATTGCGCCAGTTCGCTGCGGCGCGCGGAATAGAGATTGCGGTAGTCGGCGGAAAACTGCTCGGCGCGGCCGGCCGTCAGCTTTGCGCCCGTCTCGGGATCGGTGAACTCGGTGCGGCCGGCATAAGGAAACGTCTCCTCCGCCGGGTCGGCGACCTCGATCAGGTGGGCGCGCACGCCGCGCCTCGCCAGCACGTCCAGCCATTCCATCGTCTCCTCGACCGGGTCGAGGAAATCGCTGGCGACGACGATGTCGGAGAAGCGGCGGATCGAACTGATCTGAGGGCGCGACGGCAGGGCATTCGCGTGGGCGAGATGGGAAGCGAGGCGCTCCGCGCCGTTGCGCGCCGTGAACGGGTCGGTCAGGCCGGGCCAGGCGATGCGCTCGCCGCTGCGCGAGAGAAGCTCGGCCATGGCGAGGACCAGCACCAGCGCACGCGATTCCTTCGAGACGGTGGCGCCGCGCGACTTGTAGAGCATGGAGGGCGAGGGGTCGGCCCAGAGCCAGACGGTGTGGGCGGCTTCCCACTCGCGATCGCGCACATAGGTGTGGTCGTCGCGCGCCGAGCGCCGCCAGTCGATGCGGGACATCGCCTCGCCTTCGACATAGGGCCTGAACTGCCAGAAATTCTCGCCGATGCCGCGGCGGCGGCGACCGTGCCAACCACTGATGACGGTGTTGACGAGGCGCCGCGCCTCGACGAGCAGGTCGGGAACCAACGAAGCCCGCAGTCGCCCGCGTGCGAGCGCATCGCGCGCCGCGACCGGGCTGACCGTCTCGCCGATCCGCGCCATCAGGCCGGGGTCTCCGTCACTTCTGTGCCTTGACGAGCGAGGCGATCACGTCGCGCACGCTCATACCCTCGGCGCGTGCGGCAAACGTCAGCGCCATGCGGTGCTGGAGCACCGGCTCGGCCAGCGCGTGCACGTCGTCCACCGATGGCGCGAGGCGGCCGTCATAGAGTGCGCGGGCGCGGGCGCAGAGCGTCAGCGCCTGGCTGGCGCGCGGACCCGGGCCCCATGCCACGTTCTTGTCCGTGTCGGCGCTGCCCTGTCCCGGACGGGCGGAGCGGACGAGATTGAGGATTGCCTCGACGACCGTTTCCGGCACCGGCATCCGCCGGATCAGCAGCTGGATCTCCTTCAGCCGCGCCGGGCTCAGCGCATTTTGTGCGCGCGCCTCGTCCGTGCCGGTCGTCTCGATCAGTATGCGCCGCTCCGCCTCGATCTCCGGATAGAGGATGTCGATCTGCATCAGGAAGCGGTCGAGCTGGGCTTCCGGCAGCGGATAGGTGCCTTCCTGCTCCAGCGGGTTCTGGGTCGCGAGGACATGGAACGGCGCGGGCAGGTCGTGGCGCTGGCCGGCGACGGTGACATGGTATTCCTGCATCGATTGCAGCAGTGCCGACTGGGTGCGCGGCGATGCGCGGTTGATCTCGTCGGCCATCAGGAGCTGCGCGAAGATCGGGCCCGGGATGAAGCGGAAGGAGCGGCGGCCGCCCTCGTCCTGCTCCATGACCTCGGAGCCCAGAATGTCGGACGGCATCAGGTCCGGCGTGAACTGGATGCGGCGGGAGTCCATGCCGAGCACCACGCCCAGCGTTTCCACGAGCTTGGTCTTGGCGAGGCCGGGAACGCCGACCAGCAGCGCGTGGCCACCGGCCAGCAGCGCCACCAGCGTGCGCTCGACGACGCTTTCCTGGCCGAAGATCACCCGCCCGACGCCCTCGCGCACCCTGGATATGTCGGCAAGCGCCCGTTCGGCCTCGGCGACCATTTCCTTCTCGCCGAGAGGCGCTTCCTTCACCATGATGCTCATAGAGGCCGGTTCCTTTCTCGCCGCAACCAGCCGCCACGGGCCCGACGAAATCCCCGACTCGCACCATGGCGGCGCCCAGCAGGGAAACTTAAAGTACGCACCCTTGCTGACAAGCGGAACAACAGTGACTATTTCGTGACCATGCCGGCACACGAAAACGAGACCGCTAGCCTCACCGAGGCTGCCGATACGGCAGGGCTTTCCGCCCTGATCGGCCGCGCCGCGCGGGCCGGCAAGGGCCTGCCGCCGGTCGAGCGCTGGAACCCGCCTTTCTGCGGCGACCTCGACATGGAGATCAGGGCTGACGGCACGTGGTTCTATCTCGGCACGCCGATCGGCCGAATGCCGCTGGTGCAGCTTTTTTCCACGGTTCTGCGCAAGGACGAGGACGGCAGGACCTATCTGGTCACGCCCGTCGAGAAGGTCGGGATCCGCGTCGTCGACGCGCCTTTCCTGGCCGTCGAGATGGATGTGTCGGGCGAGGGCGAAGGCCGCGTGCTGACCTTCCGCACCAATGTCGGCGACGTGGTGGAGGCCGGCCCGGACCACCCGCTGCGCTTCGTCGACGAGGACGGGACCGGCGGGCTGAAGCCCTACCTGCATGTGCGCGGCCGGCTGGAGGCGCTGGTGGCGCGGCCGGTCATGTACGAACTGGTAGAGCACGGCGAGGAGATCGTCATCGACGGCCGCTTGATGTTCGCGGTCCGCTCGAAGGGGCAGGTCTACCCGATCATGCCGGCCGAGAGACTGAAGAGGCTGTCCGCCTGATGCTCGACGTGGCCAAGCCCGTCTTCTCGGCGGCGGATTTCCGCGCGCGGCTCGCCGTCGAACGCGGCCCTTTCGGGACGGCGGACTATGCCGACCTCAAGCTCAACCCTGACCTGATCGACCTGATCACCGCGAATGCGCTGCGCGAAGCCGCCGTGCTCATTCCCGTTGTCGACCATCCGGGGGAGGCGACGGTACTCCTGACCAAGCGGACCGAGAAGCTGCGCAGCCATTCCGGCCAGGTCGCCTTTCCGGGCGGCCGCATCGATCCCACCGACGCGTCGCCGGAAGATGCAGCGCTGCGCGAGGCGGAGGAGGAGATCGGCCTGCCGCGCTCGCGCGTCGAGATCATCGGCCGCATGCCGGACTACGCGGCCGGAACCGGCTTCCGCATCGCGCCGGTCTTCGGCATCGTGAAGCCCGGCTTCCAACTGCGGATAAACGAAGACGAGGTCGACGCTGCCTTCGAGGTGCCGCTGAGCTTTCTGATGGACCCGGCGAACCACCGACAGGACAGCCGCGTCTGGGACAAGAAGGAACGGTTCTTCTACCGCATGCCCTATGGCGAGTGGATGATCTGGGGCGTCACCGCCGGGATCATCCGCACGGTCTACGAGAGGCTCTACACATGAGCCGGTCGCTGGCGGGCGCGCCGTGGCTCGAGGAACCGGCGCTGCAGAAGCTGCTCGCGGCGCTGTCCGCCGATGGCGAGGAGGCGCGGATCGCCGGCGGCGCAGTGCGCAACGCACTGCTCGGCGAGCCGATCGCCGATGTCGACATCGCCACCACCAACCGGCCCGAAACGACCGCCTGGCACGCGGCCGTGCTCGGCTTTCGCGCGGTGCCGACGGGCGAGGAACACGGCACGATCACCGTGGTCGCCGACGGCAAGACATACGAGGTCACGACGCTGCGTGCCGACATCGCGACAGACGGGCGGCGCGCCACGGTGCAGTTCGGCCGCGACTGGACGAAGGACGCAGAGCGGCGGGATTTCACCATCAACGCGCTCTACGCGAAGGCCGACGGCGAGGTCGTCGACCTGGTGGGCGGCCTGGCCGACATCGGGACAAGGACTCTGCGCTTCATCGGCGACGCGGAGACGCGGATCCGCGAGGACTATCTGCGCATCCTGCGCTTCTTCCGCTTCTTCGCGCTCTACGGCAGCGGGCGACCCGACGCGGACGGCCTTAAGGCCTGCGCGCGGCTGAAGGACGGGCTGGACGGCCTGTCCGCCGAGCGCGTCTGGGCCGAACTCAAGAAGCTGCTCTCGGCGCCGGACCCGTCCCGCGCGCTGCTGTGGATGCGGCAGGCCGGCGTGCTGACCAAGGTGCTGCCGGAAAGCGAGAAATGGGGCATCGATTCGATCCACCCGCTGATCAAGGCGGAGGCCGATCTCGCATGGACCGTCGAGCCGATGCTGAGGCTTGAAGCCATCGTACCGCCCGACGAGGTCAGGATGCAGGAACTGGCGCGGAGGCTGAAGATGTCGTTCGCCGAGCGGGACCGGCTGGTCGGCTGGGCGATGACCCCTGCACCCGATGCGGAGGCGAGCGAGAAGGCGCTGGCGCGCGCGCTCTATGTCGGCGCCGCGCAGGGCATCTTCGACCGGCTGCGGCTGGCGCTGGTCGGCGCCCGCGCCAGGGCAGCGCAGGAACCGCAGGCACTGCCGCAGGCCGCCGGCCTGCTCCGGCAGGTGCGTTTCCTCGAAGGCTGGTCGATGCCGGAATTTCCGCTGAAGGGGCGGGATCTCGGCGACATCGGCGTCAAGGCCGGTCCGGCGATGGGCAAGCTGCTCAAGGACCTCGAGACCCGCTGGATCGAGTCTGATTTCGCGCTCGACCGCGACGCGCTGCTGGCGCTCGCCGGCGCCGAGGCCGGCGAAAGCCAGGCCTGATCGCCTCAGGCTGCGTCACGTACCTTCTGGATACGGGAGCGGATCGCCTCGACCATGGTCTCGCGTATCACGCTCTCGCCATGGGTCTCGCGCATGTGCTCGACGGCGCGGCGCATGACCTCCGCCTCTTCGGCGTGACGCGTATGCCACTCGCAGCCCGGGACGAGCGATCCGCAATGGAACTCCTTCATCGGATGTCTCCTTTCGCAGTTAGGTCGAGAATCATAACACGGAGAGCGGCGACGCGGTTGCAAGAGCTTCATGAGGATGGCTCTGCATCGCTGTCAGTTCACTCTTCAGCCAACCGCGGAAGGCGGCGACCTTGCCGGGCTCGCGCCGGGTGGACGACGTGATGAAGAAATAGCCGTAGCCGGACTTCACGCGCTCGGGGAACGGCGCAACGAGCAGGCCGGCGCGCATCGCGTCGTGGGCGAGCGTCTGCCATGCCAGCATGACGCCCTGGCCGGCGACCGCGGCGTCAAGGCAGAGCGCGGCGTCGGAAAAGCTGTCACCGGGTTTGAGCATGCGCTCGTCGAGACCGAAATGGGCGAGCCAGAGCTTCCAGTCCAGGGTCGAGTTCACATCGCGGATGACGGGGACCGACGCGAGGTCAGCCGGCGTCTTGAGCATGGCGGCGAGATCGGGCGCGCAGACAGGAAAGACCTCCTGCGGAAGCAGGAACTCGGCCTTCACCTTCGGCCAGTTGCCCAGTCCGACACGGATCGCCGCGTCAACGTCCGAGCGATCGGGGTCGACCAGTTCGACGTTCGATTCGATGCGGACCCGCCATTCCGGATGGGCGCGGTGGAAACGACCCAGCCGCGGCACCAGCCATTTCGACGCGAAAACCGGCGCGACCGAGAGCGTCAGGGCCGACGACGTCTCCGCCGAGGCGAGGCCGACGGCCGCGTCGATCTCGCGAAAGCCGGCGGTCAGCCGCGCCAGGATCGCCTCGCCGCTGGTCGTAGGCCTGAGGCCGCGCGGCGTGCGCTCGAAGACGATGGCGCCCAGCAGCTGCTCGGCTTTGACGATCTGCTGGCTGACGGCGCCGGGCGAGACACCCAGTTCGGCGGCGGTACGCGCCAGCGACCCATTGCGGCCGGCTGCCTCCAGCGCGCGGAGGCCGTTGAGGTGAACGCGATTGAGATTCTGCATATAGGTTTTCTATATCACTATGATGGAGAACTCCATTGAATTGGCGATCGGATAGGCAGAAATTCTGCAGCATGAGCTCGATGGAGGGCGCCATGTTGAAGGAACTGCTTACCCTGGTCGCGCGCACCGCGTTCGATCCTGCCGCGCGGACCGACAGGGGCGACCGCTGGCGGCGCGACCCGCTGGCGCATCCGGTCATCGAAGGCATGAGCCTGAACCGTCTCGCAGACCTGCCGGCCGCGAGTCTCCGGGCCTGCTGCGCTGAATGAGGCCTACGGCCAGCGGACCTCGGGCGGCAGCGACGACAGGATGGCCGGGACGTGGCCGCCTGTCTTCAGGCCGAAGATCGTGCCGCGGTCGTAGAGCAAATTGAACTCGACGTAGCGGCCGCGCCGCACCAACTGCTCCTCGCGATCGGCGTCGGTCCAGTTCAGGTTGACGTTCTTCTTCACGAGGTGCTGATAGACAACAAGGAACGATCGACCGACGTCCTGGACGAAACGGAAGTCGCTGTCCCAGCCACCCTTGTCGTCGGGCGAATGCTGCCAATCGAAGAAGATGCCGCCGATGCCGCGCGCCTCGTTGCGGTGCGGCAGGAAGAAATATTCGTCGCACCATGCCTTGAGGCGCTGATAGTCGACCGTGCCGGCATGCTTCCGGCAGACGAATTCCATGGCGCGGTGGAAGTCCTTGGCGTCGAGGTCGGACTGGGTCCGTCGGCGGTCGAGCACCGGCGTCAGGTCCGCGCCGCCGCCGAACCACCAGCGGCTGGTCGCCACCATGCGCGTGTTCATATGAACGGCCGGCACGTTGGGGTTCCAGGGATGTGCAATCAGCGAAATGCCGCTCGCCCAGAAGCGCGGGTCTTCCTCGGCGCCAGGCATCTGCTTGCGGAACTCCGGCGAGAATTCGCCATGCACGGTGGAGACGTGGACGCCGACCTTCTCGAAGACGCGACCCGACATCATCGACATGACGCCGCCGCCGCCGTTTCCCTCTTCCCGCTGCCACGGCGTGCGCTCGAAACGGCCGGGCGACCACGAGGCATGCGGGCCGCCAGCCTCGTCCTCGATCTTCTCGAAAGCCGCGCAGATGCGGTCGCGCAGCTCCTCGAACCACGCCCTTGCGCGGATCTTCCTGTCTTCGATGTCGGCGGGCAGGCCAGCCGGGATGTCCGGGCGTTCCAAGCGGCGCGCTCCAAATGACTCGTCTTTTCTCGCGGTGATCCCTAATGTTTGTACGGTAAGGGTCAAGGAGTTCCTGGTTGGCCACGCCCGTCAGGCCAAGACTGGACAGCCTGAAGAAGCGCCTCGACAGGTCGCGCGAAGAGAAGTCGCGGCTGCCGCGCGACGGTTTCATGCGCGAGACCTTCGTGCTGCCGAGGATCGACGCCCGCCGCAAAGCGCGCGAATGGTTCGACCGCTGGCCGCGCCAGGCCTACTGGACCGAAATCGAAAGCTGGGCGGAGCGGCCGGGCGACGTCATCGAGTTCACGATGCGACGGCTGCCGGCGGCGGATTGACAACGTCAGTCCCGCACACCTTTCTTCCGAAAGTGCTCAACCGTCTTCTCCAGATTTCCGAAATAGGAGGGGTTCCTAACGCCGTTTTCGGTCCGTTCCTCCTCAATGAAATGCTTGAATCTATCATGCCAGTCGACAAGCACCGATCGCAGGGTTCGAATCAATATCTTTTCGTCCAGATCGCCACAGCGATATCCCGCGCAAATAAACTCGAAATAATTCGTCAGATAAAGCACATCAGACCTCAAAGATATTTCTTTGTCCTTTGGCATATTCTGCTGTTCTATCTTGATTATATCGTTGGATATAGACTTATACTTTCCAAGGAGATATCTCCTAACCCTGTCTTGGCGAGTCATGAACTCAGAGCTGTTTCGCATCTGGAGAAGTATATTTATGGTATGTGATTTGGCCGCATTGTTAATGCTTACATAAGAGCTAAACCACCATCCTGCAATCGCCCCAAGTGCGGATATTAGGACAAATAGCCCAGTATTATTGCCCATATCAAAGTATGTAACAATGAATCCCGGAAGGACTAGAGATAGCGCTGAGAAAACTGCGAAGCCCAGCATAAACTTCTCCTGAAGTCTAACTATGCGGCCTCGTCGAAATCTATAAAACAGAAGACCAAATATTAGTATTGTCGGAACAAAAAGAAATGAACTATATGAAGTGAAGTCATGGATATAGTTGACGAACAGTTTTCCAACAAATACATTATACAAGAACAACAGCGTATACGCTGCTGCTGCGATCGGCAACAACCACAAGGCCCCCTCCTATCTCTTTAAGATATTAGTAGCCCGGCTTAATATCTCGATACAATATCGATCCTCCTCTATTTTGAAATATTCCAACCAAAATTCTCAAACCCAGATAACCGGAAACAGAGAGTGCAGCGGTTTCCTGCGAACGCTGTTCAGCCAATATATTACATTCTTCAGATTCTGGTTGCAATACGAGGCTTAAACCTGCCTCAGCGCCTCTCCCGCCACCATCGCCGCCGTCAGCGCAACGTTGAGGCTCCGCGCGCCGGGTTGCATGGGGATCAGCAGACGCGCGTCGGCGGTGTCGTGGACGTGGTCGGGCACGCCGGCCGACTCGCGGCCAAGCATCAAGATGTCGGTCAGAGAGAAGTCGAAGGCCGTGTAGGGTTCAGCGGCCTTGGTCGTGAGCAGCACGAGCCGCCGTCCCTCGGCGCGGCGCCACGCCTCGAAGGCCGCGAAGTCGACGTGACGGTTCAGCGCGGCCATTTCCAGATAGTCCATGCCGGCGCGCTTCAGATTGCGATCGGAGACGTCGAAGCCGGCCGGCTCGATGAGGTCGACGGCGAGACCGAGGCAGGCGGCGAGGCGCAGGATCGCACCCGTGTTGCCGGCGATGTCGGGCTGGTAGAGCGCGATGCGAAGATTGGTCATTGGCGGCCTGTGGCCCGGCGACAACATATGACAGGTCGTTTCAGGAATGTGATTTCGCGTGGATAGCCAAGAGCGGTGAAGATTGCTATGAGCCGCCCATCTTCAACCGGAACAGAGGAGGCGTCGATGGATATTGTCAGCACCACGCGGCCACGCCTCCTGGCTTGGCCCAGCGCCTGACGGCGGCCCCGGTTCTCCGAATTTCCTGACGATTTCGCAGTCCCGAGCGCCGCCGGATTCCCATCCGGTTCCCGAGAGACTGCATCATGACGTCCAAGAAGAATCCGACCGCGCCCGGCGCGGCACTTCTGTCCGACACCGCCATTGCGGCATCCATTCCGGCGGACCATCCCGAGGGCATCGATGATGGTCTTGCCGAAGGGCTCGCCCGCACTCTTGCGCGCAAGCGCAATGACCTTGTCGCCAGCCTGAAGCCCACCAAGCCGCGCGGACCGCTAAAGTCCGACGTTTCGATGGCGGGGAGGCAGAGCAAAGCGGTCCGCAAGTTCCATATCGGCCCGCGTTCGGGCCATAAGTAGACTGTTCGAAGGAAGATAACGATGTTTCGCTGGTTCGAGGCCCGCCTCAACCCCTTTCCGCCGGAAGAGCCGGTCGAGCCGCCCAGGACACTTGTCGCGTTCTGCCTGCACTACACAAAGGGCGCGTGGCCATGGCTGGTGCCCTCGGCGATCCTCACCGCGATGATCGCCGCGACCGAGGTGTGGATGTTCTCCTTCCTCGGCAACATCGTCGACTGGCTGACGGCGGCCAACCGCGACACCTTCCTCGCCGACGAGGGCTGGCGTCTGGTCGGCATGGCGGCAGTCGTGCTCGTCGCCCTGCCGATCATGGTGTGGGCGCAGTCGCTCATCAACATGCAGACGCTGATCGGCAACTACCCGATGCGCATCCGCTGGCAGGTGCACCGCTATCTGCTCAAGCAGTCGATGACCTTCTACCAGGACGAGTTCGCCGGCCGCATCGCCACCAAGCTGATGCAGACCGCGCTCGCCGTGCGCGAGACGGTCATGAAGCTGGCCGACATGCTCAACTATGTCGTCGTCTACTTCACCGGCATGCTGGTGATCGTGGCGTCACAGGACTGGCGGCTGGCGATCCCGCTGGCCGTCTGGCTCGTCGGCTACATCACGCTGCTGCGCTACTTCATCCCCAAGCTCGGCGCCGTGGGCGAGGAACAGGCCGACGCGCGCTCGCTGATGACCGGTCGTGTCGTCGACAGCTACACCAACATTCAGACCGTGAAGCTGTTCAGCCATGCGCGCCGCGAGGCGTCCTATGCCCGCGAGGGCATGAGCGACTTCCTCAAGACGGTCTACCGCCAGTTCCGCATGATCACGACCCTCTACGGGCTGCTCTATCTGCTGAACTCCCTCTGTCTCGCAACGATCGCAGGTCTCGGCATCTACCTCTGGCTCGGCGAGCTGATCACCATCGGCGCCGTCGCCACCGCCATCGGCCTCGTCATCCGCCTGTGGGGCATGTCGCAGTGGGTCATGTGGGAGATGACCGGCCTGTTCGAGAACATCGGTACCGTGCAGGACGGCATCTCGTCGATCTCGCTGCCCCGGCTCGTCGACGACAAGCCAAACGCCAAGGAACTGGTGGTCACGAAGGGCGAGATCGCCTTCGACAACGTGCGCTTCAACTACGGTCGCTCCAAGGGCGTGCTGGAGGGGCTCAGCCTGACCATCCGCGCGGGCGAGAAGGTCGGCGTCGTAGGGCGCTCAGGCGCTGGCAAGTCGACGCTGGTGAACCTGCTGCTGCGCTTCTACGACATCGAAGGCGGCCGCATCCTGATCGACGGGCAGGACATAGCCACCGTGACCCAGGATTCGCTGCGCGCCGCGATCGGCATGGTCACGCAGGACACGTCGCTGCTGCACCGCTCGCTGCGCGAGAACATGCTCTACGGCCGGCCCGACGCCAGCGAGGCCATGATGCTGGACGCGGCGAAGCGAGCCGAGGCCACCGACTTCGTCGGCGGACTTACCGACCCGAAGGGCCGCAAAGGCTTCGACGCCCATGTCGGCGAGCGCGGCGTCAAGCTTTCCGGCGGCCAGCGCCAGCGCGTGGCGATCGCCCGCGTGATGCTCAAGGACGCACCGATCCTGATCCTCGACGAGGCGACGTCGGCGCTGGATTCCGAGGTGGAGGCGGCGATCCAGGAGAACCTCTACCGTCTGATGGAGGGCAAGACAGTGATTGCCATCGCCCACCGCCTGTCGACCATCGCGGCCATGGACAGGCTGGTCGTCATGGACAAGGGCAAGGTAGTGGAGCAGGGCTCGCACCAGGACCTGGTGGCCCAGGGCGGGCTCTACGCGCAGCTCTGGGCGCGCCAGTCGGGCGGCTTCATCGACGTTGCGGCCGGGGAGGACCAGGCGGCGGCCGAATAGGACCAACCCACATCCACGGCCGGCCTCACACGGCTGTGGATCGGTCCACCTCCGATGCTGCCAAACCTGTCGGGATTGTAATCCGCCGGCCGTTGCCAAACGCCGCCGGCGGGACCAGTTAAGAGAGCGATGAACCAGACGCCGAAACAGCCCTTGCAGCCCGCCAACGACCGCCGGGTCGAGGTGGATCGCAACCATTGGCTCTGGCGCAACGTCGAAGGCGTCATCGACCCGTTCCGCGACACGGACCGGGAGGTGCTGCCGGAAACGGCCTGGGAGTTCATCCTGTTCTTCGCCCGGCAGGCGAAAGGTCCGTTCCTGCTGCTGCTGGTCGTTGGCGGGCTGGCCGGCGCGGTCGATGCCGCCATGTACTGGTCGGTCGGCTGGCTTATCGACCTGATGGATTCGTCGAGCCCCGAGCGGCTGATCGCCGACCACTGGCAGTCGCTGGCCGCGCTGCTGGTGCTGGTCCTCGTGGTGAGGACCGCCGTCATGGTCGCGTCCGCCGTGGTCGAGCAGCAGGTGATCGTGCCGGGCTTCTTCTCGATGGTTCGCTGGCAGTCGTTCCGGCGCGTCATCGAGCAGCCCTACGGCTTCTACCAGAACGACTTCGCCGGGCGCATAGCGACGAAGATCATGCAGGGCGGCGAGGCCGTGGGCGACTTCATCGTCTCCGTGCTGCAGACCATGTGGTCGTTCCTGACTTTCGTCGTCCTGGCCGTTACGATCCTGATGTCGCTAGACCCGCTGATGGGCATCGTGGTCGCGCTCTGGTTCGCGGGCTATGTCGCGATCATGCGCTTCCTGCTGCCCGAGATGCGCGCTGCCGGCCGCGAAACGGCCGACCAGCGTTCCATCTTCAACGGGCGCATGGTGGACGCCTTCACCAACATCATGGCGGTGAAGCTGTTCGACAGCGGCCGGCGCGAGCATGCGTACATCCGGGATGGGCTCGAAAGCCTGATCGCCGCGATCATCCGCCTGACGCGCGCCGTCACCACGGTGCGCTCGGCGGTGGCGATCCTCAACGGCTTCATGATGGCCGGCGTCGGCTCGATCGCCGTCTACACATGGACCAATGGCGAGATATCGACCGGCGCGATCGCCGCGGCGATGGGGCTGGTGTTCCGGCTGAACCAGATGTCGGGCTGGATGATGTTCAACATCAACGGCCTGATCCGCAACTACGCGACGGTGCAGGACGCGACCCGGACGATCTCGGTCAAGCCGGCGATCCGAGACGGCGCGGACGCCAAGGTCCTGCCGCGCGCCAGCGGCGACCTCAGGTTCGAGAACGTCTCCTTCCACTACGGCAAGGGGGGCGGGATCATCGAGAACCTCAACCTGCACATCAGGCCCGGCGAGCGCGTCGCGCTGATCGGGCCGTCCGGCGCCGGCAAGACGACGATCGTCAACCTCGCGCTCCGGCTGTTCGATGTGGAAGGCGGCCGCATTCTGATCGACGGGCAGGACCTGCGCTCGGTGACGCAGGCGTCGCTGCGCGCCCAGTTCGGCGTCGTCAGCCAGGATGCGATGCTGATGCACCGCTCGATCCGCGACAACATCGGCTACGGCAAGCCGGGCGCCAGCGAGGAGGAGATCGTCGACGCCGCGGTGCGCGCGGCCGCCGACGACTTCATCCGCGAGGCGTCCGATCCGCGGGGACGGACAGGCTACGACGCGCAGGTCGGCGAGCGCGGCATCAAGCTGTCCGGCGGCCAGCGGCAGCGCGTAGCGATCGCCCGCATGATGCTCAAGGACGCGCCCATCCTGATCCTTGACGAGGCGACGTCGGCGCTTGACTCCGAGGTCGAGGCGGCGATCCAGGAGAACCTGTTCCGGATGATGGAGGGCAAGACGGTGATTGCCATCGCGCACCGCCTCTCCACCATCGCGGCGCTCGACCGGCTGATCGTGCTCGACGATGGCAGGATCGTCGAGGAAGGCACGCATGACGAACTGCTGGCGCTCGACGGCCTCTATGCGCAGCTCTGGAAGCGGCAGTCTGGCGGTTTCCTGCCGTCGCGGCTGGCAGCGGAATAGCATGTCGCTGCGTCCGCCCTCGTTGCCCGCCAGGCCGCTGCATCCCGGAGAAGGCGTCCAGGTCCTGGACTACGTGATCGCCGCGGAAAAGGCTGCCTCGCTCGGCCGTGCCGGACATCGCGTCGAACGCACGCTTGCCGCGCTGAAGTCGTTCGAGGGAAACGCCGAGGATCGCAAGTCGCTTGTCCGCGACGCCGCCGAAGCGGTGCACCACTATTTCATCCAGCGGGAAATGTGCGGCATGCGCCGCCATCAGGACGTGATCCGCGAATACGCCATACCGGGCGAGGTGCTGGCGCGGCTGGGGGCGAAGTAGGCCGGAACGCGCGGCGCCCGACAGGCGCGATCACGGGGCTTTCAGATGCCCCCGCGACAATCTGCCGTCATGCCCGCGAGCGTCTGGACAAGCCCATGCTTCACGCATAAACCAGCCCACGATACCGGGGGAATCCGAGGCCGGCGCACCGTTGCGCGCATGGTCCGGTAGGCGGGGAAATCCCCTGCCAGAGGCATCCGAGGCGGAAAGGACCTAGATCCAGTGAGCGCACACGATACCGTCGAGCCCACGCGCCGCGATTTTCTCTATGTTGCGACTGGCATGGCGGGCGCTGTCGGCGTCGCCGGCGTCGCATGGCCGTTCATCGACCAGATGCGCCCCGACGCCTCTACGCTGGCGCTTGCCACCATCGAGGTCGACGTCTCGGGATTGCAGCCCGGCATGTCGCTGACCGCCAAGTGGCGCGGCAAGCCAATCTTCATCCGCAACCGGACCCCCGAAGAGATCGAGACAGCCAAGTCGGTGCCGCTCGAGGAGCTCAAGGACCCGCTGGCCCGCAACGCCAATCTGGCCGACAGCGCACCGGCGACCGATGCCGACCGCGGCGCGGGCGAGGGCAAGGAGAACTGGATCGTCATGATCGGCTCATGCACGCATCTTGGCTGCGTGCCGCTCGGGCAGTCCGGCGATTTCAACGGCTGGTTCTGCCCGTGCCACGGTTCGCATTACGACACTGCTGGCCGCATTCGCAAAGGCCCGGCCCCCGAGAACCTGCACGTGCCCGTGTTCTCGTTCGTGTCCGACGCGGTTGTCCGGATCGGTTGAGGGACAGAGAGACGATGAGCGGACATCACGCCCACGGTACCTACACCCCGAAATCCGGCATCGGCCGCTGGATCGACGCGCGGCTTCCCCTGCCGCGGCTGGTCTATGACAGCTTCATCGCCTATCCGGTGCCGCGCAACCTGAACTACGCCTACACGTTCGGCGGCATCCTCTCGATCATGCTGGTGGCGCAGATCGTCACCGGCGTGGTGCTTGCCATGCACTACGCGGCCGACACCAGCATCGCCTTCCAGTCCGTCGAAAAGATCATGCGCGACGTGAACTCGGGCTGGCTGATCCGCTACCTGCACTCGAACGGCGCATCGATGTTCTTCATCGCCGTCTACATCCACATCGCCCGCGGCCTCTACTACGGCTCCTACAAGGCGCCCCGCGAGCTGTTGTGGATACTCGGCTGCATCATCTACCTGCTGATGATGGCGACGGGCTTCATGGGCTACGTGCTGCCGTGGGGCCAGATGTCGTTCTGGGGCGCCACCGTCATCACCGGCTTCTTCACCGCTATTCCCCTCGTGGGCGAGTGGGTGCAGCAGCTGCTGCTCGGCGGCTTCGCGGTCGATAACCCGACGCTGAACCGCTTCTTCGCGCTGCACTACCTGCTGCCGTTCATGATCGCCGGCGTGGTCGTGCTGCACGTCTGGGCGCTGCACGTCACCGGCCAGACCAACCCGACCGGCATCGAGGTCAAGTCGAAGACCGACACCGTTCCGTTCAGCCCCCACGCGACCGTCAAGGACGCGTTCGCGATGGTGCTGTTCTTCGTGTTCTTCGCCTACTTCGTCTTCTACATCCCGAACTATCTGGGCCACCCCGACAACTACATCGTCGCCGACCCGCTGAAGACGCCGGCGCACATCGTGCCGGAATGGTACTACCTGCCGTTTTACGCGATCCTGCGCGCCATCACCTTCAACATCGGACCGATCGACTCCAAGCTTGGCGGCGTGCTCGCCATGTTCGGGGCGATCCTGGTGCTGTTCTTCGTGCCGTGGCTCGACACGTCGAAGGTCCGCTCGGCTCTCTACCGGCCATGGTACCGCCTGTTCTTCTGGCTGTTCGTCGTCAACGCGCTGTTCCTCGGCTGGCTCGGTTCGCGGCCGGCGGAAGGCGCCTACGTGATCATGTCGCAGCTCGGCACGATCTACTACTTCGGCTTCTTCCTGGTGATCATGCCGCTGCTTGGCCTGATCGAGACGCCAAAGAAGCTGCCGAACTCCATCACCGAAGCGGTGCTCGAGAAGAACAAGGGTGGCGCGGTCGCGCTGCCGGCGGGCGCGACCGCGTCGCCCGAGACCAAGGTCTGATCCGGGGACCGGTGAGAGGGACATGTCGATGAAGAAGATCCTCGGCGGATTGGCGGTGCTCGGCATGATCGTCGCGGGCGGCTACGCGCTCGCGGCGGAAGAAGGCCACAACGAGGCCGAGCCGACCCACTTCCCGATCAAGAAGCCGGTCGAGCAGGACTGGTCCTTCGCCGGACCGTTCGGCACCTACGACAAGGCGCAGCTGCAGCGCGGCCTCCAGGTCTACACCGAGGTCTGCTCGACCTGTCATTCGATGAACCTGGTTGCGTTCCGCTCGCTGGAGGCCCTCGGCTACTCGGAAGCGCAGGTGAAGGCATTCGCCGCCGCCTGGCCGACCAAGGTGCAGGATGGTCCGAACACCGAAGGCGCGATGTTCGAGCGCAACGCGATCCCGTCCGACCATTTCCCGCCGCCCTATGCGAACGATCAGGAAGCGGCTTTCGTGAACAAGGCCGCGCCGCCGGACTTTTCGCTCATTGCCAAGGCGCGCACCGTGGAGCGCGGCTTCCCGACCTTCGTCTTCGATGTCTTCACGCAGTATGCCGAAGGCGGCCCGGACTACATCCATGCGTTGCTGGTCGGCTATGACGAGGCGCCACCGGCCGGCATGGAAATCGCCGAGGGCACGCACTACAACCCGTATTTCATCGCCGGCAAGTCGCTGGCCATGGCCAAGCCGCTCGAAGACAACAAGGTGAGCTACACCGACGGCACGCCGCAGACCATCGACCAGTACGCCCGCGACGTCTCCGCGTTCCTGATGTGGGCCGCAGAGCCGCATCTCGAAGAGCGCAAGCGCACCGGTTTCATGGTGATCACCTTCCTCGTGCTGTTCGCCGGGCTGGTATATCTCACCAAGCGCAAGATCTGGTCCGGCACCGCTCATTGAGCGGCCGGCCGACGCAGACGAGGGGCGCCGCGAGCGCCCCTTTTCTTTTGCCGCCTTCAAGGCCAAGAATGTCCGGCACCGGAGCGCCTCGGATGAAATCCTCGCTTGAAGAGACCCTGCTGTCGGCGATCCGAACGATCCCCGACTATCCGAAGCCCGGCATCCTGTTCCGAGACATCACCACGCTGCTCGGCAATGCGCGTGCCTTCCGGCGCGCCATCGACGAACTCGTCCATCCCTATGCCGGGCAGAAGATCGACAAGATCGCCGGCATCGAGGCGCGGGGCTTCATTCTGGGTGGCGCCATCGCCCACCAGCTTTCCGCAGGTTTCATTCCGATCCGCAAGAAGGGGAAGCTGCCCCACGACACCGTGCGGGTTGCCTACAGTCTCGAATACGGCATTGACGAGATGGAGATGCACAAGGACGCGGTCGCACCCGGCGAGAAGGTGATCCTGGTCGACGACCTGATCGCGACCGGCGGCACGGCGGAAGGCGCGGTCAAGCTGCTGACCCAGATGGGCGCGTCAATCGTCTCGGCCTGCTTCGTGATCGACCTGCCGGATCTCGGCGGCCGCGCCAAGCTGGAGGCGCTGGGCGTGCCCGTGAGGACGCTGATAGGCTTCGAAGGCCACTGACCCGCCCGGACAACCTCAGGCCGGCTGAAGGATCACTGCGCTGTCGAATTCCAGCACCTTGTCGCCTATCGAGTCATGGGCTTCGGCGCGCATGGTCAGGATGTACCAGCCGGGCCTGCCTTCCCGCGCCCGCACGGCCAGCGGGATGCGTGTGAAGCGTATCGTCTCGCCCACATAGACGGGCTTCGGCCACTTGAGGTTCGTGAAGCCCGGCGAGGGGCCGAAGACCGGCGGGCGGCCCGGACCGTCCCACGGCGCACCGACGACGTCGGGGCGATGCTCCAGATTATATTTCATCCACGTCGCGGCGGTATGCCAGCCGGACGCACAGAGCCGGCCGAAGACGCTGCGGGCCGCCGCCGCCTCATCCATGTGGAATGGCTGCGGGTCGTATTTCGCCGCGAACGCCTTGATGGCGTCGGCCTCGAACACATGGGCGCCGAGATCGATCGTCTCGCCGACGGCCAGCCAGGATTCGAGGCTCATCGCGTCGCCTCCCGCTTCAGGAACATGCCGGTGTTCAGGAGTTCGAGCACCGTCTCGCCGCGCTGGTTGACCATCGCGCTCTGGACGGTGACGAAGCCGAGTCCGGGTTTCGACTTCGATTCCCGTTTGGCGATGATACTCGACGTGCCGGTCAGCGTGTCGCCGGCCAGCACGGGTTTCTTCCACCGCACATAGTCTATGCCGGGCGAGCCCTGCGACGTCGAATCCAGCAAGAAGCCGTCGCACATCATGCGCATGAACATCGCGCAGGTGTGCCATCCCGAAGCGGCCAGCCCGCCGAGGATGCTCGCCTTGCCCGCCGCCTCGTCGAGATGCATCGGCTGGGCGTCGAACTCCGACGCGAATTCGACGATCTCGGCGGCCGACACAGTCTTCGTGCCAAGCACGAGGGTGCCGCCTTCCTCGAAATCCTCATAGGCCCATTTCTTCGCGCTCATGACGCAATCCTGTTCAATCTTGAACGAGAACCTTGCCGACGATGCGCGCTCCTTACAAGCCGCAATCGGCGCTGGCGCAAGAGACGATGTCAGCTGCCACGCCGCGCTGCGGCGAAGGCATCGCGGATGGCGTCGGCCATTCCTTCCACCGCCTGGCCCGCCGCGAGAGGACTGCGATGCAGGACCACCAAAGACGAATCGATCGCGCCGAAGCCGTCATCCGCGGTCAGTTCGCGGCAGCCGGCAGGAATGTTGGAGCGCGACACGGGCGCGACGGCGAGCCCGGAGGTCAGCGCCAGCTTGAGGCCGCCACTGGTTTCGCTGCGATAGGCGATACGGAAGGGCAGGTCGCGCTCTTCCAGCGACCGGATCGCGAAGTCGCGGCACCACCCGGACGAATTGTAGAGGGCGATGGGGATCGGGCGCTCCTCGTGACGCCGATGCTGCTCGGACGTGACCCAGACGGTAGGGTCGGTCATCAGGACCTCGCCGTCGGTCACGTCCTGCCATTCGAAGACGACGGCAAGGTCGAGTTCGCCTGCCGCGACAGCTGCCATCTGCGCCGAGGACCGTGCGTAGCGTACGGTGATCTCGACTTTGGGATGGCGCGCGTCGAAGGCAGCGAGCGCACGCGACAGGAACATGTCGCCGTACTCCTCGGGGATGCCGATGCGGACTTTGCCGTCCAGCGGCGGCGCGTCGAGGGTCGCGGCCGTCTCGTCCAGAAGCGAGACGATGCGACGGGCGTTGCTGATCAACTGGTCGCCCTTGCGCGTGAGGCGGACTCCGCGAGAGCCACGCGCGAAGAGCGCTTCACCGACCGCGTCCTCGAGCTTGCGCACCTGCATCGACACCGCCGACTGGGTACGCCCCAGCGTGTCGGCAGCACGGGTGAAGTTGCCCGTGTCGGCAATGGCCACGAAGGTGCGGAGCAGGTCGCTGTCGAGATGGGGAGGCATGGGTCAACATCAGCAATTCTGATGGCAGGCATCATTCCAATTCGCTTCACCGATGTCAAAGGCGAGGCTAGCCTGCATTCACAGAGTCGTCGCAGCCCCCGCCGGAGACGATCCGGCTGCGGCGACGGCGCTGATCCTCGACTTGGCCCGCCGCCCCCAAAGCGGCGGGCTTTTTCCTGAGAATGGCCGGGGATTGCGCGGTAAAGTCGCTTCCGCTATAGGACCGCCACCCGCGTAGACACCCTTGGAGGCAACGCGGGGGAGGGCGGCCGGTACGGCCGCTTTCGACGTTTTCGGGACAGGCTTCGCCGCCCGACCGGAGACGCTCCAAACAACGCGAAAGGTAAAGCCATGAGCCACGATACGTACGAGCTCAAGGCCGATGCGCGCGAACGGGTCGGTAAGGGGTCCGCCCGTGAAGTTCGGCGCAACGGCAAGATTCCCGCAGTCATCTACGGCGACAAGCAGGCCCCCCTGGCCATCGCCCTCTCCTACAAGGAGATCTACTACAAGATCCACGGCGGCGGTTTCCTGACCACCGTGGCGACGATCGACGTCGGCGGCAATAAGATCCAGGTCCTCCCGAAGGACTACCAGCTCGACCCGGTCAGCGACTTCCCCGTCCATGTCGACTTCCTCAGGATCGGCAAGGATACCGAGGTCAACGTCAACGTTCCGGTGCATTTCATCAACGAAGACAAGTCGCCCGGCATCAAGCGCGGCGGCGTGCTGAACATCG
>VFQP010000511.1_pt1 | contig 72608 bp, 121 predicted proteins | sample 3512351 | NCBI WGS metagenome assembly VFQP01 (sample SAMN10412372, study PRJNA504923) | tailings metagenome | isolation source: Relicate 1 Philex TSF1 revegetated site | place: Philippines: Tuba, Benguet | collected 2017-08-29
TGTGTGTGTGTGTGTGTGTGTGTGTGTGTGTGTGTGTGTGTGTGTGTGTGTGTGTACAGCAAGTGTGTACATACAGCAAGTGTGTATACCCACACACCATGCAACAATCCCACAACATGGTGATTGATTGATTGATATTGATTTCCACATGCCCCCTTCTCCCCCCCCTCCACACACACATACCTGTTCAAAAAACTCGCGATAACAGTCATGTGCAGGTGACTCCCATGCATATGGCATGTCATTCACCACAATCACCACCCCACCCTGCTTGAGCAATGGTGTGCCCCCTATATACATGTTGAAGTAGTACCCCAGTGCATAGGTGTTGACGAGGAGGGGGTTGTGGTAGCAGTCTTTTGTGTAGGGGCCAATGCATGATGGGGCTACAATGAGTATGTCTGCTTGACCATGTACCTGCACCACCTTGTCACTGTGTGTGTGTATGGGTGTGTGTGTATAAGGGTGTGTGTGTGTGTAAGGGTGTGTGTGTGTGTAAGGGTGTGTGTGTGTAAGGGTGTGGTACATATAGGACGCACAGTGGGTTGACATGAAGGGTGTATGTTTTGCAGGTGCACCATCATCAGCACACATCATCAGCATACACATCATCAACATACACAAACTCAACATACACATCATCAACATGCACATCATAAGTAAACACATCATTGCAATAGTACTGTCAATGCACAGTTCATTACACCACCCACACCACCCACATCACCCACATCACCCACACCACACACATACACATAATTGGCAGCCAGTGTTTTCTCATGCACCGCTGTTGTCTCCCCCGCATACACCTGCACCAGCCCATACGGCCCCCACGTGAGGGGTGACCAGAAAATCCACTTGCGTAAAAATAAGGGGAGCAAGGGTAAGCTGTATACAGTGGTATACATGAGGGCCTGCTGCCACAGGGACATGTCACGTTTGAGCACAAGCACCCATGAGAGATACCATGGGAATATGTTGTCATCAACCACCGTCTCTACATGGAAAATGTCAACAGCCTGTGTTTTGTGGTGGTGGTGGTGGTGTTTTGGGGGGTTGTTGTTTTGCATTGTAGTAGTAGTGTGTGGGGGGTGACCATGGGCGAAAAAAGACATCTTTGTGTGTGGTGACCATGGGCGAAAAAAGACATCTTTGTTCATCAGCAGGTATGGTGAACATGGGTCAAAAAAGACATTTTGGTAGAAGTGCATAGGTACATAGACAAGTACATTCACAGGGCAACATACCTCTTGTATTTTCTTCCCTATGCGGTTGATTGACTTGTGTAGTGCACTGCGTCCAGGATCATACAATGACCTGTTGATATGTTTATGTATTGATATGTTGATATGTTGATAAGTTGATATGTTGATATGATCGTAGATAGAGCATGTTGTTTGTGGTGTGTAATGCACGTGGTGTCATATGTATGTACTGTATATGAATGTACCATGTTATATGTTCCCCCCAACATGTCTTCTCATGCATAACAGTTTCCCTCATGTACACAGTACACATGATATATACAGTTTCCCTCATGTATACGTACTGTGTCTCACACAAGGTCTTGCAGTCGTGGTTGTGTTTGAGTGACTCATAATGAACCATACCTGCATTGTGTGTGTGTATGTGTGTGTGTGTGAGTGGGCTGGTGGGGGTGACTACTGTATGTTCTCACAGGAAAACATCATCAGCACAAAACCAACACAATCAGCACAAAACCAACACAATCAGCACAAAACCAACACAATCAGCACAATATACGAGCATGAGACACAGAGACAATGTAGGACACACCTCCTTCCATGCGCACCTACACCTACACATCCACACCTACACATCCACACCTACACATCTACACCTACATATCCACACCTACACGTCTACACCTACATATCCACACCTACACGTCTACACCTACACATCCACACCTACACATCTACACGCATCTACACACATCTACACACATCTACACAGACATATCTACACCCCAAAACACCTACAACACTATACATACCAGTAGCGTATGATTTGTACCCACCATCCATGCTGACATAATTGCAGTTGGCATATATACACAAGTCAGCCTCTACAAAGTCCTTGCACACCAACACATCTTCATTATGCCTGTGTGTGTGTGTGGGGGGGGGGTGTTGGGTGTTTACGAGTGTATACATACAGTGCATACACACTGTGTACTACATCCCTTATACACACTGCATATGGTTGCAACCCTGGGGGTGCAATCCCCTTCACACACACACACACACACACACACACACACACACACACACACACACACACACACATGTTCACATACCGAGTGTAGCCTATGTGTTTGTTGTACTCGACATCAACAGCATTGGTGTTAAACATGCGCCCCTGGTGAAAATACTTGTCATATAGTTTACTACCACACAAGTGCCGAAATTCATCAGGCCTGTTGTGCATGGGGTGGTACAGTGCATGGGGTGGTACAGTGCATGGGGTGGTACAGTGCATGGGTGGTACAGTGTACAGGGGTAGGTACAGTGCATGGGGTGGTATGCGCACAGTGTTTTCTGCATACACACACATCCATACCCTCCCACACACACCTCCCCTCCCACCTGCACACACCTCCCCACCCACCTCCCCACCCACCTCCCCACCTAATAAAGCGATGTAGGGCAACACTACAAATAAACTTGATATCAGTTATGCCAGCTTGTATACACAGCACCTCTGCCTCCTCCATTATAATTGCTCGTATATCAGGGCTCCGCATGGGGGGAAGGGGGACGCTGACATCATCAAACGCCATCACCACCTGTGATATATAGGAGGGAGTGGGTATATTGGGGGTTGTTTGTATGTGGGTGTGCATGTGAATACATGTATATCAATGTGTGTGTGTATGTGTGTATGTGTACCGATGTGTGTGTATGTGTAAGTATATGTGTATCCATGTGTAAGTATATGTGTATCCATGTGTAAGTATATGTGTATCCATGTGTGTGTATGTGGGTGTGCATATGCATTCTATACACTCACAGCACACCCCATCCCACCGCACCTTGGGGTTGGGTGATTTTTCTTTTATCAGTTGTAATTTTTCCTTTAATGGTAGGTCACTGATGGGGTTGTCAAAGGCAGCACGCACTTGCTCGCGCCACTGTGTGTGTATGGTGTGTATATCTTGCATGGTGTGTTTGGTGTGTATGTAGTATATGTGGTGTATGTGGTGTGCACACACTTGTGTTCATCTTGCACGTCTCCTTTGTACACAACCCCAACACAACCACCCACACACCCACCCAACACCACCCACCCAACAGAACCACACACCTTGTCGGCATCACTGCAGGCGTCCACACGTTGGCCAAAATACACCACCCGTGTATTCTCTGGGAGCTCATACAGCTTCATGCTCTCTCCCGTTTGAAACAAAAATGTTTCACCCTGTGGGGTGTGTGCATGTGTGAACACAGTGACACATCATGCATCGCCCACCCACACATGCGTACTGGTGCACTGTAGAATATTTTAGGTGGGTTTTTGTGCCTGGGCTGCTCTGCTGCAGTAGCACGGATGACAGACCTAATGTGACATACGAGGCACGGTGGGGACTTGATCAAGTGTGGGGTCAGACATGTTTCGCTACATACCGCCTTTTTGATCGTGGTAGGCAACCATGAAGATAGACTGGACTTGTGACGCGAGAAGCTGATCGAAATGCGTCACAAGGTGCCATCATTGATGGGATTGCAAGTTTGACCATCGGGTATTCAGGTCACCTCAACAATACACTCAGTTTTCATAAATACAATGCACGACACGACACAATATGATGATGTGCTCGTACGAAAGTAAAACACCGACAAAACACCAGAAGTTGTTAGTATTTCTTCCCCCCAAATTCCCCAAAGGCATTTCGTGTGCACTGTTTGTTTCCCTGCTACCAGAGACCACACACAAGCCACACAAAACATTTCTGTCAGAGTTGATCCAAATCATGGGTGATTTCCAAGGTGTCAGTGAAAAGTTTTACGTGCGACTCTTGTCTGATGGTGGCAACGAGCGAGTGGTGTGCCAAGTCGGGCTGGATGGTTTGCAGATCTCAGCAGTAGATTCTGGACGTACGTTGCGCAAGTACCCACTGAATCACATTGCTCGTTGGGCTGCACAAGGCACCAGCCTCATGCTCTACACCAAAACCCCTTCTGATGTGGAAGAGAGGACATTTACGTTGCAAGCTGACGAAACAACCATTCGTTCTCTCTTGGATACCTTGACCTGCTGTTGCATGCAGTATGTGTTGATGGCGTTGATGAACTGGCAGAGTGTTTTGTGCAACACACAGCTGCTCACAATGCCAACACAGGATGGCAGAGTTGCTCACATCCAAAGATCGCAGCAGTGGGGGTGCAGGTTCCTCGTCCAACCCACTCACCAACAAGAAACGCACAGCGGTATGGTTGTGTGTACCATCATCATGACGTCCTCACCCCATCCGCACCCCATCCACCACCACCACCACCGACAGGCAATACCAACTGCAGACGAGGTGGAGTTTTGGAAAGACCCGGAAAAGACGGGCTGGATGCATTCACAAGGCGAACACATCAAGACATGGCGTCGCCGCTGGTTTGTGCTCAAACAGGGCTTTCTGTATCGATTCAGCAGCGATGATGTGAATGCATCCTCCAAACCCCGTGGCGTGGTGGATTTATCCAAGGTGACCGATGTCAAGGATGGCCGCAGTGAAACCGGGCGCCCCAACTCCCTGAAGCTTTCCACTGCAGCAGGTAAAGTGTGCTACATATGTGACACAGAAACAGAATTGGTGGAATGGATGTCTGCACTGGAAGGCACGGTCAACAAATTGGTCAAACGCGCTGCTGGGATTGAGGATGAAGAGCCCCCCAAACGTAGCGCTGCTGGGAGCAATGGAGCAGCAAAACAGCAAGATTGGACACGGCAGCTTGAAAACAGCTTTTCTGCCATGTCGTCTTCGGTACCGGCACGAAAATCTTCATCCTCATCCCAGCAGCAGCTGCCATCCCGTGCCACCGTGACGATTGTCGGGTATGGGGATGATCGCCCCGCAGCACAACCTGCAGTGGAGGATTTCAACTATGGTGGACTCAACTACAGCTCCATTGCTGGTGTGGCAGGAGTGAGCAATTACCAAGCACCTACCACAGTGCAAGGCACAACACATGCCTATGGGGGTCCCATCCAGCAGCAGGAGCCCCTGTTGCATGTCGACTATGGTGCATATCCTGTACCACCCGTGCAACCTGCTGGTGGAGCAACAGGGGGTGCTGATGCATACGCACCACAATATGGGCACTACATGCAGCAGCTGACACAACCTGTGGTGGTACAGCAACAACAGGAGGCAGCAGCACCGGCGTATGGGGGTGGGGCGGCAGTGGGGGGTGATGCATGGCAGGTGCACTACACAGCAGAGGGGCAGGCGTATTATCACAATGCTGCAACGGGCATCACACAGTGGGAAGCACCAGCAGGCATGGCGTGATAATGTGGCAATCGATTGTTGTGTGATTGTGTTTACATCAGCTCATGTACCAATATCAAATAGAAGATTGTGTAACACACGTGCATTTGTAACACGTGAACGTTGAATAGATAAATAGCAAAACGGCAACAGCAGCATTTTCATACAAAGCACAGCACACGCAATACTGCACATATGCAACAACAGCGGTACTTGGTCTTCACCAGAAACACGCACTCCTCAACACACACACAGGCATATCCTCACTCTACACAGTGAAGAAATATCCATACAGTTCAACGTTGCTCACATGCAGCTGCATGGTCCCATCGGCACAAGGCTGATCCATCACTATACGAAACCATCGATATGGCTTTGCAGCATGGGCCCCTTGTACAGGCCACGATGCATACTGCTGGGGCACCCCAAGCGTGCGATCGTTTCCATGCCGCCGTAGATCCATCCATGTCTCCCCATCCTCCGATCCCTGCAGCGACCAGTGTCTCACAAACCCCGCCGATGCATCATGTCGCAGAGTGTAATAATTGCACACCAGACGATGGGAGGCACCCAAATCCAGTGCCCACCATGCGAGGGGGGTCCCTCCTTGCACGCGGGGCCCTGCGTAATTGGTGTGCAACACATGGCGCCCCACAACCGCCTTGGGGTCGGTTTGCCGACATGAGGGGCTGCTTGCACGAACCATCATGCGTCCTGCAAGCACTGGGTTGACCCATGTGTCTGCTCCATAGTTTGACCCCAAGTAGGCACACACGCCATTGGCATCCCCGTTGTTGATGTAGATGAGTTCACGCCATTGGGGGGACGTGCGACGCTGAAAACGTGCAGCTGCAAGTGCTTGTTCTGAGGACGCTGCAAGGACGAGGCGACGATCAGACACTTGATAGGGGCAACAGATGCGGTGCTGTGGGAGGGATGATGATGATGATGATGATGAGATGATGGGTGTTCATTGTGTGTGTGTGGGTGGGTGGGTGGGTGGGTGGGTGGTGGTGGTGGTGGGGGGTGATGTGAGGAAGATGATGTGGCGATAGAAGAGGCACCAAGCAACCAGGATCGGCATCGACAAAAGATATGACTGCATAAGTACACCCACCCATCAATCACAAACCTCTGAGGATGCTCGGGATGCACTGCCCCGGGCCTCTGCCAACAACATTTGCAACACACTACTCACTGCTGCCAATGGATGCCCTGCTATGTTATTGAGCTCCTCTGCAGACATGAGAGGAAAGCGAATACGCGGCAACACGGCTTCAAGCTCTGCAAGAGAGTGATGTACATGGGGATGGTAGTTTTGAAGACCATGATGTGATGGTCGGGTAGATTGCTGCTGACATGTTGCAGCCATCTCTTCTGCAACCCCCTCTTCGTGTGACTCAGGTGTATGTAATGATGATGGGTTGTGTGTGGGCTGCTCTGGGTTGTGTGTGGGTTGATCCTCCATGATGGTGTCATCAGAGCTCTCTGATGACGGTGGTGGTGGTTGCGTCAGGGATGTTGCATACACTTGTGCTTGTGGACATGTGCTTTGGAGTGGTGGTGCCCACGCAGAACCAGTCCATGCCAATACACATTGAAATACAACACACTCGGCGCATGTCTGTGTGTGGAGATGGAATGTGGATTGATGATGACAGCTTGGGTGGGACATTGCTGTACACACAAAAACACCCAATACATACCAATGCTGCATGGCTGAGAAGCTGCTCCATGTGCACCATTGAAAGCTTGCACAAGTGATGGGGCACATGCTGCAAAACATGCTCTACGTGTGCTGCAAGGTATGCAATGGCTGCACTGCGCAAGCGCTCTGCATCATACAGCGGCAAATCTGCAAGCAATAGCAATGGCACCACATTGTCTGGAGCAAGATGAGCAACGAGGCAATCAATGGCAATGGATGCCAGGGTAGGGCATGTGTCATGCACCGGCGGTGGTGCCATGCACTGCTGCACTTGGGCGAGGCAGGGCCCCACTTTGATGTTTCTATACGCAACATGTTTGTCCCAGGAACTCAACCCCACAAAACACAGGTCTTGCAAGGGTTGGGGATCCACCCAGCGATGCATGCCCAGTGGTGCACTGGGTGTGCCCGCACCAATAGTGATGGCACCATTGTCATAGTCGAGCCAATAGCTGTTGAAGACGCCACTGGTTACACGGGCGCCTATACCATCATGCACCTGTGGTGATGATGGTGATGGTGATGAGAAAAACCACCTCACCATAGTCACCAACATCACCCCACACACCATGCAGCAGAGGTTGCCATTGCGTTCTATTTTCAAGCAGCGGTTGCCATGGCTGCCCAGAATTACTGTGTAGTTGGGGTCCACTTGCAAGAGCGCTTGATGCTGGCCATCCTCAGCTGCACGTTGCATATGCTGCCAGCGCTTGGAGCCAACCAGTCTCTTGATGATGATGGTGATGTCATTTTCAGCTGTGTGAAAAGGAACATACACAGGTGTACAGGCACGTCATGCAAAGGTGTCGACAACTGATGCCGTGCCACGCACCCTTGACTTCAAAGTAGATGCAACCACGGCCGTCACGAAGTTGATGTCCCTCACTGGAAAGCCATGCACACTCAAAGGGGGGCACCACCAGCACGTTGTTGGAAGATACACGCAGCATCACCCTTGATCACTGCTTGTGCTGCACTGGCTTGCGTAAAGAACGGCGACACATGTTGAGCATACTCCTGCTATGACATAGTACGAGTTTGGGGGAGGACACGGTAGGTCTGACGTGTAGATTTTTTTGCTGCAGGTTGTTTTTTCATGTTGTGAGCTTGCTTGTTCATAACACAATACACTGAACAAACCTGGTTGTACATTGGTGTTTGTGTCGAGTGTGACGTTCAACAACATCATGTGGCCACCACGACTCATTGGTTTCACCCAGCTTGTATAGGTGTCACAGCACACATGGCCGAAGAGCATGGTATGTTTGAATGTGTTTGATCACTACGTTTGATCACTATTGAGCAACGTGGGGACCGTGTCACACATCCATCCTTGACCACCACAATGCACAGAGGAGCTCGACTTTGGTGCAGACGAAACGTGTGTTGTTGTTGTGTCAAAACCTATTCAATCACTATGTCACCCTCAACAACAACAACCACAGTGCTGACAACGATGACGCCCTGTCATTTTCATATGACGATGATGACGATGACATTGGTGTCCAGGCTGATGATGCAGCAAGTGCACCTCCTGCTGTAGAAACGGAAAAGGTAGCACCAGCACCAGCGGTAGTAGTGGAGCAGCCTCGTAGTGGTAGCACACGTGATCAGCAACACAAGGAGCATACACATCGCACCACATTGGGAAAACGTGATCGTCAACGAAGAGATGAGCGACGAGGGAGGGTGCATCCTATCAGACACGGTATTGTGAGACCATGTGAGACGTGCAAACCCCATGTGTAGTACAAACCATCATCAAGCCCCACACATCACCACCACAGATCAGCGTCACCCACACCCACCGCATGGCCCCCGCCCCCCCCCACCCCGGCCACCCCCTCCCATGGGTCCCACACCAAACATCATGGGGGCAAGCATGGGTATGTCCCTGCCAACCATGATGGGCATGCTGCCAATACCACCACCCCTAGGCATGCCATCCCCATTCATCCCCTCCATGGACATGAATGCTGGCATGGGCAGCACTATGCAACAAGTTGACCATGTTGGTGGGTTGGGTGGCCTGGGTATCATGGGCATGGGTGGCATGGGTGGTGGCGGGGATGTGGAGGGCATGCATGCTGGTGTGGATGTGCGACCACCCAAGCGACAGCGGGTGCCGGGCCCACAGCCTCCAGCAGGGCCCCCTCCAGTTGCCAACATGGATCCTGGTGCGTTGCTGCTGGGTGCGGGTATGGCTGGTGGTATGGCTGGTATGATGGGCATGGATGCGGGCATGATCAACCGGGGCATGCTCTCCAGTGGTCTTGCAGGTATGGTGGTTGTTTGCTCAATGATGGTCTGTTTGTTGGTCTTTATTGCACGTGTTGGTCTTACATGTCCCACATGGTTTGGGAAACATGATGCTTTCCCCTCAAGATCATCATCCTGACATCACACAGACATGGCATCTTTGATGGCACCCATGTTGCCAGGTGGCATGTTGCCAGGGATGAGCAACGCCTTGGGTGCTGCTGGGATGGGCATGGGTGGTAATATGGGTGGGACCATGGGTGGTAGCGTGGGTGGGAACATGGGTGATATGGGTGGTATGCAAGGTGCATATGCAAATACACTGGCAGCGACAAGTGGTGCAATGAATATGGGAGGTGGTATGCAACAGCAACAGGGGCACATGATGCAACACACTGGGCAACCACAGCAGGGACACAAAAGGGGGCCACCTGGTGCTGTACATGGTGCGTGGAGCATGGCTTGCTGTGATGCATTGCTGGTGCATTCCTGGTGCATTCGTGTGTATGTATGCATGGAGTATGTGTGCAGAGAAAGCATGTACAATACATCAGAATTAACTCAACCCACAACAATAAGCAAACAAATACGCAAACAACAAAACAACACAAACACAGGACGTCCTCGCCCCCCCAAAGGGCACCCCCACCTCCGTCCCCGCCCACCTGCAGCAGCACCCCGCCCACCTGCAGCAGGCCCCATCCCACCTGTTGACCCAGAAGTTGCTCGAAAAGCACAGCAGGAAAAATTACAAAAGCTGCAAGAGCTCAAGATGTTGATGGATGAACAAAACAAGGTCAATGCTGAGTTGAGGCAACGCCAAGCTGCTGACATGGAGCAACATGAGGTGTGGGGGGGGGGGGGGGTATGTGGGTGTGGGTGTAGTGTTTGTAATGTGCATGGACATATGGGTGTGATGTTTGTAGTGTTTGTGTTGTGCGTGTGTGCTTGTTCGATCCAAAGACAACAATGGATATTTCCACCCACCCACATACATACACTCACAACACACACATGATATGTCACAATCACATCACATCACAGAGGCTAGGCAAAACACTTGAGGCTGAGGAACTGCAGCGACGCATTATGGAACAGGAGCAAATGATTCGCAACCTGCAGCGATTACAGGCACATAAAGCGAAAAAGGAGGCACATAAAGCGAAAAAGGCCACGGTGTGTGTAGTATGTGTGTGTATAGTGTGTATAGTGTGTGTGTATAGTATGTATTTGTTATGTGCATTCCCTGGATGAATATACATGGCCCCATACTCACCACACCCATCATTGTCCCCACCCCAGATCGACGATGCCCAAACCACACCCTCCCACCCGGGTAACACCAAACCAACCGCAATCACAACCACCAATGGCAAAGCAGCAGCTGGGGCATCCCATGCTGCAGGTGGGACCCCCCCTCCCTCACACGCTGCTGGACATGCCACTGGCACAACACCAAAAGCCACCACTGGTACATCAGCTGGGGATGCCACTGGTACAGCACCCAATTCCACTGCATCAGTGGAGACACCTGCAAATGTGGATGTCAAGCATGCTGTACACCCTGAAGTCTCCAAGACTGGAGGGGCAGATGTAAAAGATGCTGCTGTTGGTGTGAAAGATGCTGTGACAATTGTGAAAGATGATGCGCTAGTGGCAGATACCCAGGAGCAGGGCAGGAAAGCAGAGAGGAAGAGGAGGGGGCAGGGGGAGCCTTCTTCATGAGGTGCAGGGTAGGGGGTGTGCGGCGTTGAAATTGCGATATACAGGTAGTGATGGTCGTGGTATGCATTGTGTGTGGGGATGGTTTGTTGTGTGTGCATATGCTTGTGCTTGTGGGTGATTAATGATGTATATTGTATGAGCACATGTATGGGTATTTTTGTAGCAAGATGTTGTGACCTGATGCGTGTGACATGCATGATGTGTGTGACCTGATGCGTGTGACCTGATGCGTGTGACCTGATGCGTGTGACCTGATGCGTGTGACATGATGTATGATGCGTTTGACACATGTATGACACGTGAGTGACACTTGCGCGAATTAACTGTGTGGCCTGCATGTACCTGCAAACATAGTGTATTGAAACACATTAAGACACATTGGAAAGCATATTGGAGAATGAGTGCCCTATATCGGTATAGAATATTATAGATTGTTATATGGATTATTATATAGATATTGCATTCCTTTATTGCTTCAGGATTCTTCATGACCATTGGTGTTGACTGATAGTGTGCCAGGCACCAACCCCCAACGTTAGGGGTGTATGCGTGGCAGGCAGGACCCATGTAACACACACGTGACAAAAACTGTTGTTGCTTGCAGCAATTTGCTATACCATTCATTTTTGTGCCATTCATTTGCACCATTCATTGTGTATTCATACATCAACCACCAAAAACAACTTGACGACTGTTGCGTCATGATAGACCATTACATAATGCACCCATATTCCTCATCACTCCTCATCATGTCTGTGCAGCACGCGCCTCTCGCTGCATCACTGCTGCATCAAACTTCATGAGTATGGTAGTTTTGGGTTTGGGCTGATCCTTGACTGTCACAAAATGTGCCGTCACCCTGTGCATGTGTGTGTATGCACACCATGGATAGGCCAGGCACACCATTATACACCATTATAATACAATACACCATTATAATACAATACACCATTATAATACAATACACCATTGTAATACAATACACCATTGTACATGCTGCACATGTACGCCAGGCACACTGCAACATGTTTCAGGCAACATACTATCAGGCAACACACTAATGTCCATACCTTGCAGGAAACCCACCACCTTCCAGCACCCCTTTTACAATGCCAGCAACAAAAGCAGCACAGTTTAATTGGCCCATATCACGAGGCACTGATATGTACTGATTCACAAACAAATCATAATCGCTAATCATGTATTCATCTTCTGCCTGTGTGTAGTCATGTGTAGTCATGTGCAACACGTGGTGAGAAAACACCAACCAACATCCTACAAAAACAATAACACTTGACAATAGAACATCCAACCAAAAGGGTCTTACAAAACAATGTACCGTATTGCTCTGTTCCAAATCTTTGGCTGGTTTCCCAAACAAGTACTTCCATACAGTGGTGTGCACAAACATGAGCATGCGCAGCAGGTTGGTTTCACGCTTTGCCTTGCTTTCCCGGTAATGCAAGAGTTCCAAGAGGCGAAGACCAACTCCATACCCTGCATCTTCCAACCTGGGGAGGAAAGCACACATGTCCGGACATTGTAGCACACAGTACTTGGTGTATCCCATGTTTGTCCCATGTCTGCATACCGACGCTCCAGTTCTGTGACATTTTGGACCTTAGAATGACAGTATTGCACAAGTTCACTAAAGAGAAATGCAAAGGCGCTCAAGCTGACCTGTATTGCAAGGCAGTGTGTGAGAGGGAGGGTCCTTGTACTTATACACACGTATGACACTAAACAAACCTCGCCTCTAGGGCGGTTGAGGGGCTTGTCTATCTGGTTTTGTTGCCTAAATCGCTGCATGATGATGATGGCAAGATGATGGAAATGTACAACCTCTACTCACTTTGCCATTCGATTCAGATCATTTGGTGATTGGGGTTATGTTGATGGGGTACTAGAGCGGGCCAGTGGGCTGGGCTGGGTGTTGGGGTATCAGAACAAAATAGTGTGAACATCACACAGATCAACCAACCACAAAACAATCACAACTCAATCACAATCCGACTGTTGCCATAGACAATACAAAGGCACGTGACACGTGCAGTAGAAACTTGATTTTGCAACCAGTAGGGTAACGATGACCAAGTTCATTGAGCAATCCAGCAAGGTATTGGTGTGCATGCTCCCAAATTCATTGCCCAAGTTGTACATGAGTACACCTCTCTTTCGGTGCCCTCTCATTCACACAGTTGTTGCCACGACATCTGGTGCCCAAACCTGCTGATGTCAAGGCTCTGGTCGCATGGGGCGGCGTAGCAGGGTTTGGTGCACTGTGGCTCATCCAGGTATGTATTCTTGTGGTGTTGAGGCAACATGACGATGAAAAACCGAGCCCCTCATATGTTCATACCGCCACCCCCCGCCCCTTTTCCCTTGTCCCCAGCCCTTTGACTGGATAAAGGAACAGCTCAACCCTCCCAAAGAGACATAAGGAAAAATATCACCGTGCTTGTCAACCTATAGGTGTTTATAGTTTGTGTTACGATGGTTTTGATGTGATCATGTCGCCAAGTGCAAAACATATAAAAGGTTTGTTCGTCTCAACGACGTCACTCATAATGATACTCCCAATTATCTCATCAGCATCAGCATCCCATGCAGCTGTGCACAATGGCAGCACGAAAAAACATGCGCGCTCATATTATGTGTGGATCTCAAACATGACTACATACATGTGGCGTGCATAGCACACATGTATCTACTATACGACTCGCTTGCGGTAGACAGTTGATGATACAAACCATACTCAATACATGTATTATGGATGTTGATTGTACAACAACCATAGTACATGTGGGAGGGGGCATCACCAACAGGTGTGGGCCCTCTGTTGAATGACAACGCCAATCACATGTTGACTGACAAATTATGGTATGCATGGCTCACGCAGCAACATCACCCCAACAATACGGAAAAATACATGTGAAAAGATGTGAAATAGATACAATAGAAGTATGTACAACACCGATTTCGGTCTGATAAAAATTGCCAACAACAGGGGATTGGTGTCTCCGCACGGGGAGCCACCATAATGTGTGGTCAACACACACACATGCAAGACAACGTATATGTACATGAGTTGTATAATGAGCATAATCAAAACAGCATGTCTGCTGGCATGCGTTGTGGCATGGGAGCCACAAGCCCCGCCATCAAGCAGGGTTCGTCTGCACCACAATGGAGCAGCCCATCAAGCAACATGGCGCACGGTGTGGCATCAGGAAACAATATGCTGTCGTCCATGCCTTGAAACGAACGCTGCAATGTGCTTGGCGACACGCAAAACGACTCTGAAAGAAGCGAATCGCTCTTGACGATGCATTCCGTCCACGGCGTAGCATATGCAGAAGGAGAAAGCATGGCGGGCGGCAATGTTGCATCACCCCACAAGGACGTCTCAAGGAGGGTGTCTGTGCCAATCATGTCGAGCAGCAATGGTGCATCCGATTGGTCGGGCAAAAATGCAGACAGGGGGGGCTGTGGGTGCTCGGATGGTCCCTCACACATGCGGACCCGTTTGGCAGCAGATTGCCAGCGTTCAGTGGAGGCCACCATGGGGGAAGGTGCTGCATGCACCATTGTATTGACGCTGCTACATTCAGGGGTTGCGTGTGCCGTGAGGCTTGTGCAACTGTGTTTTGGGGGAAAGGGTATGTGTTAATTTGTATGGGGGTATCGCCACACGTATTTAGTCCCATACCTGCGATTTTCAGACTCCTCGTTGAGCAAGCCCAATGTCTTCAAGAGGTCCTCACGACCCTGCACGTTGCTGACACACTCGGATGCAGCAGACGCACCGTGGAGCGTACCCATGGCACGGTCATGGGCAGCCTTGTCTTCAGTTGCAAAGGAGGATCCCTCCATGACGAGTTGTGCCTGCCACTGGCCACTACGGCGGGGACACACACTGTGGTCGCCTTTACTGGTGCGGCACTTCTGCCTGCGACGAGGCACCGCACGCTTGATGCGTTCAGAACGCAGTGCCAGCTTGACCACGTGACGGTCCTTGCCTACCAGGTCGGGGACCTCCTCCCCGTCATACTCCTCCAACGAATAGTTGGTGACCAGGCTGTTGGATGTCCGGCCGAGCAGGCTTATGGCCGCTCGGTCATAGGCACGTGCAGCAGCTTCTTCTGTGTCGAAATATCCGACAGACACACCACTTTTTCCCAGTGTGGCAACCTATATAGGTTGGAGAAAGTGGTGAGGTGCCCCAACCTCCGAGATCTAGGTTCAATCGACGGTACCTTGATTTGCACGCGCCACTTGCGCTTCTTCTTATCGTACGACACACCCCGGTAGGATGATTTGCACATTCCAGCACTGCCCATCATCCCCTGCTCGCCACCCAACGTTGAGCGCATGACCCTTCGTTTTGCTGGAGAAGCTTTGGGGCGCCGTCTTCGAGAGGATGTCGGCGTGTCTTCCTCACTGCTAGGACAACTGCTACAGTTGCTGGGGGAAAAGGCACTTGTCGACATGAGTGGCTTTTGACGGGTCAGTGGTCCTTCGATCGGGTCGTGTTTTTTGCGTGGTACACAAAGCAGGTGGTGCGTATACAAGGTAGGGTACACACACAACTGGTGTTGAGGCACGCAGAAGGCGAAACAGAAGGGTGTGAAGGCTCCGTAGGGCTTCAGACAGGACACCTATCGAGATGGGAAACGGTGCAGTGGGTTTTTTGTATGGTTTTGTGTTTGTTGTGCTGTTTTATTGTGGTTGCAGTTTGTGACAAATCTGCTACGTGTCTCGAAACAAAAATGCAAACCAGGACAGCACATGGCCAGCGAGCAATCACCAAGAGACGACGTGTCAAAAATTGTCGTCTCCCTTATTGGCTGCTATTACCTAATGCCCTGGAAGCACCTAGGAGTGTCAGGGAGCAGCTAGGAGTGTAGGCAGGGCACAAGGCAGGGTGCCCGGGCTCGCAGGTAACCTGTGGGCGGGCCGCTGCTACGGGTTCCCAACTACAGGTATATCACAGCCCCCCCCCCCCCAGACACAGCATAGGCATCATAGGCATGTTGCCTGGACTGGGGTGATTGTCTTTTTCCATCAGGGAGTTTCTGGGTTGGATGTGCAAGCGGGGATATGGATGATGTTTTGTATAAAATACATTTTTGCATGTCTATTTTCCCATTCCCAAAACACCATTTGCAACACAATATACAACACATCCCTTAACATGTTTGCATTACAATCCAGCCCCACCCTGTGTATAAAACACCAGCTGCAAGGTCGACATGCTGTTGCCATGCATGTCAAACCACGAACACACGTTGTGTCATCCGCGACTGTCAAGTTTGTTGGCAGTGGAGGAGAGGAAATTGCAGTAGCGTGCGCAGAGGTTGGAATTGTCTTGATAGCAGTGGTGTTTGTTTTTGTTCATGGATGCCAGGTGACACATGTGTATGCTCCCCTCTCAGGATCAATACATTCTAGACGCTGGTCTAGATGCAGGGTTGGAGCTGCCATACACATGCCGGGGCGGTATTTGTGGGTAGGTTGGTGGCTATTGTTGTTTGCCCATACATATGTAGTGGAGTTTCCATCGTCACGGTTTGTTTCTTTCCCAGGGCATGCGTGGGCAAAGTGACCAACGGCAGTGTCGACCAAACAGATGTATGTTTTGTATGTGTTGTAGTGCTATGTGTTGCTGCACGGGCTGACCCCACAAACCCACCCTTATAATTGCCAGGTGGAGGACTTGTCATTCTGCTTGGATGAGGGTGAAATTGCCGACGTATGTACTGGTGGTTGTTGGTAGGATGATACACCTGGATTTGCTCAACAACCCGACAACACCCCCCCCCCACCAACACAGGGGATGGCGTTGTTGTGTATGTCACGGCCGGTGGGGGATTGCACCATTGAGACACAGAGTGACTATGGGTACAGCTTGGGCATTGCAGAATGGAAGGGCGCAACTGGCAAGATCACAGGGGGCAAGGTGGAGCCGTTGATGGGCAAAAAATGGGAAGAAATCAAGCAGTAATTTTTGCTATATTTGTTGTATACTGTATTTCATGTAACTTGGTGACAACAACAAAAAGCCCTGCAACAGACATACTGCTTGCTTGCAACAAGATTGTAACACAGATTCCGGTCAACGCACGTCGTGTTTGCAATGGGGGGGCGCTTGCTATGCACGTATACATTCATAAGCGTCCTCCTCGCATGGCACACCAGCGCCAAAGTCATAATACTCACAGATGAAAACTTTGATCACCAAACACAACAAGGCACCTGGCTCATTGAAGCACACAGCCCGTGGTATGGTGTTGCTATGTTGCTGTGGTATGTTGCTCTACTATGCATGTGTTGTTTTACATTTCCCCTGCCAAACCCCAGGTGCCACTTGTGCAAGGAGCTCGCACCCATCTGGGAGCGCCTTGCTGATGAACTCGAGGGCGAGCAATATGTTGCCAAGGTATGTACTGTATGGATGTACACCACACTGTATGGATGTACGTCACACTGTATGGATGTACGCCACATGACGCCCACCACACAGATTGATGTGACACAGCAGCGGGTGTTGCTGCAGCGGTTTGCCATACAGGGCTTCCCAGCCATTTTCCACCTCAAGGATGGGGCCACACGGGAATATGAGGGACACCGCACGTTCAAAGAGGTACTTGCGGGGGGTTAAGCACATCACCGAGCAAAGTCATCTCCCCCCCGTACACCATCTTCCACACATTGCTCACAGATTTTGCACTTTGCGCGTGTGGGATACAAGACTGTACCACCACAGCCATTCTACCGTGCACCAAATAGCGCCTTTGGGAGAGTGTATGGCAATGTGCTTGGCATCCCCAAGGCAGCAGGGCAAACCTACTTGTACCTCAACAGGGAAAAGGGGTTTAGCGACCTTGCATTGGTCAGTGTCATTCTCGCCGTACCCATCTCTATTGGTTTGACTGCCATTTGTGCATTGGATGCATATCATACACGAGCATCCATGGCCGCTCGGCCACATTATGATTGAGTGCTGGGTGTTGGTGTGTGTTTTTTGGTACTCTGTTGTAACATTCTTCTTGGTGATATAGGAAGATGGTGGGCAATGGCAATGTGGATTTGAGGGCCACTGTGAGGTGGTGTGCTGCACGATGACTGGGTTGATCATCTTCAGCATGTTGTTCAACATTTGGCACACACGCGCTTCCCAGGTACCTAGTGGTCGCCACAGCTGGTGCAGCCATAGGCGCAGTTTCCAGTTGGTACTTGAGCAATAGGAGAATCATCGTAGAACCACCAGGTGCGCTTGTTGAAGAAGCATCGTGAGCCTAAGACTGCATTTTCTACCTCTACATTGCACGCAATCTACTATCACAGCCACAGAGCTGGAGAAGAGACTGAAAAATCATCCAGCGTTGCGCTATGGTGCGGGGGTTTTGGCCACACATCCAACGTCCGTGTACATCCATCCATCAACCACCACACAACAGGCATGCCTGATGATGTCCTGCTGCGTGCCTTTACTGACTATGTCGTAGCATTTGACACCCGGCTTCGCAACCCACGGTGGGTTTTAGAGCACATCAATCGCGACAAGGGGCGCGGGGACGCCAACAGGTGTGGTGTGGGTGTGGGTGTCGGTGTGGGTGTCACAAAGCCAATGCTATGGTCAAACATCCCCCCACAAAATCAACACAGGACCAAATCTGATTTCTATCATGATCGCGAAGCAGATCCACGACGCATTAGTCGCAACGACCATTACAGGGGTTCTGGGTATGACCGTGGGCACATGGTAGGTGTTTTGGCTGTAGTGATGTGCATATCTGTATATCATATATGTGTTATACAAGCTTCAACATCGCTGCACAATCCTAAAAACATTGCTGTGCACCACACAGGCACCAGCAGCAAATTACAAGTACAGTCAGCAATCCATGGACGAAACATTCTCCCTGCTCAATATGTCACCCCAGGTCGGCAAGGGATTCAACAGGTATTGCTTAGGTATTGGCATGGTTTTTTCACTGGCACACTCATCCCTCTCAATTATCCCCTCATCACCCTCAATTATCAACCCCCTCCCAATCCCCCCAACATAACAGGGACTATTGGGCGCGATTTGAAAAGTTTGTGAAAGATCTTACACATGACTATCAGGACGTTTTTGTTGTGACAGGACCTTTGTTTTTGCCACGTCCAACGCCACAGGGCTTGCAAGTCAGCTACCCTGTTATTGGTATGCATGGTGTCAGTGTGACCTGGAGGTGTCATTGCAACCTGGACAAAAGAAAAAAACACTTGTACGCACTCATATATAACCCATAAAATCCATCAATACAGGCACACCTCCTGAGCTTGTCGCCGTACCAACCCACTACTTCAAAGTTGTATTGGCTGATGCTGGGGATGGGAGTGCTTCTGTGGGTGCCTTTGTCATGCCCAATGCAGAGATTCAAGCAGAGACACCACTGACAGCATTTGTGGTGCCCCTGGATGCACTAGAACGGGTGTCTGGGGTTGCGTTTTTCCCCCAGTATGTGGATGCAACCAGGCGAGCAGTGCTGGATGATGTGGCGTTGGATTGGCAGGTACATTATTGGGAATGTGTTTGGGGCACATTATTGATGGTGATGTGGTGTTTGGGGCAAGTCAGCAAGAATTACTGTACCAGCATGCTCAATATCCTCCCCCTTTAAAAACCTCAATACCCTTTACCACCACAGGCACATGGCAAGGCGTCCCTCCGTGCAAAAGCCATCACAGGGCCCGACCAACCCCTCTTGCTCACACCACCACCAGCACCGGAAACAGTGCCTATGCGAGCCCCCCAACCGGCTGGTGTGGGCAAGGCTGCAACGACCACCAAGGTTGTGGTGCGAGGGGCAAGCCACTTGTGTGATTCTGTGGCATGTAAGCTTCCAGAACCAGACTTTTGGAAAAAGGGAAAACGTGCTGGGCCAATTCGTGATGTGAATGCTGGCAAAAGTGCTGGGTAGCGATGATCCATAAATATGCAATACCAATTACCAGTATCATGGTGACGTCAATTTTGTAAGCACATATGTGTAATCATAGGTCGCCACTGCTCTGTTGCCGCTCTGGAAATACAATGCATCCTCAGGCTGCAAATACGCAGCCACTCGCTGCCGAGCCTGCACTGTATCAGGGTTGTTTGGGTCACGTGTGTACTCCCAAAACACCTCATAGTCACCCACAGAGCCCTGCCGCTTGGCTTGGTTTACCTGGTGGTGGTTAAAGGGACACACATGTAGTGAATAAAGGGCTGCACATGTCATGGTGCATACAGAGCCCCCTACCTGTCGATACAATTCACTACAGACAAACACATTCTCTGATGGCTGCTGTGACCTTCTATTGTTGATAAACAGCTGTGCACGACGCACATCAACAGGCATACTGGGTGCATTGGCTGATGCTGGAGCAGTGTCCTTGCGTTTTGTAATGTATTCAATAGAGACGCGTGTGGGGTCGTCCGTGGGGTTGTAAAGCACGCTGCGCACGCTGGGCTCACCGAGAAAGGCATCCACTTGTTGTCTTATGTTGAAAACCCTGTGGGATGTTTGTGTGGGGGGCATGGGTATTGATGCCCTTACTGTGTACACTGTACTTTTGATGTTGAGCAACGTGTGTCCACACGATGCTCGCATCATCCACCACTCTCACACCTGTCTGCAACCACCCCTCCTTGTTGACCATTCTTTTCCCACCGTAATTCAAGCCCTACTGGCTGTTCCTGCCCCACACCCACATCTGCAATGGCAGCAATGAGGGATGCCTTGGTGAGACCTGGTACTGAAGGGCTTAAAAACTCCCCACCCAGTGGGAAGCCAATGCCTGCCAACCTCCCCTCTGCTTTCCATGTGCCCTGTCGTGTGTTGTGGGGATGGGTGTATGAGGAAAAACAAAAAACTGGTGAGAAACTGTAGTGAGACGCTGTAATGAGAAGGTGGGTACACCATACAGACCACCAGCATACCTCAAGCCATGCCGGGTAGAAAAGTTGCTTTTGCTTTTTGGTCAACGCAAAAGAGACCCCTGGGCTTTCAGGAACCGCCTGTGCGACCATGGCAGCCTGGAGGCTTGTCATGTTGCGTATATCTATGTCTGGTAGTGAATCAATGAGGATGTCTGGCTCTGCTGCAGCTGGGGCTTTGTTGTGCGGGAGGCATGTGTTTGAGGCATATGTTTGATCAGTGATTGATCAGACAACAACATGTACCACCTGATCAGCACACCTGTTTGTTGCACTAGCAGGGATGATGTGAAGGTTGTGAGGGACAATATGCCAACGTTTCTTCTCGTGATTGACGGATAATTGCTGCCATGTACTGGGGATGGGACGTGCATTGACTGGAGGGCACCATGATGTACAGTGCTTTGTGAAGCAGTGCATCGTATCATGTTGATATGTGGACGTCTATGCACTTGTGTGCCTGTTTTCAATGTGCATGTATGAACGAAATAGTTCAGCAACAGCAGGGAATAACTACATTCATGTGTCACACCATCAACAGCCTTGCTATCGATCATGGCATCCACACAAGCGTATGCATCATCGTATTGCAGATGTACACACGCAATTGATCGCTGTACAAAAGCCTTTCTTGGCTTGTGTAGGTTGCATCTCTATTGACCGATGTGATACCCTCTAAGCAACAGCACGTAGATCATGAGGCGTGCATTCAACCACACAACATTATATAGCGTCCTGCAAGCATCTGCAAAACTGCTGCAGGATGCAACGCAATCCAACCAGCATCTTGTGTGCAGCGGGACATGCTTCAACACAGCCCCAGCACTGTTGCTCTCGCGACAATGCCTGTCATCCCTCCCCGCAGTGCATGCACAGCCACAGGAAGCTGTGCCCAAGCGCAAGCGTGGCAGGCCTCGAAAAGAAGAGCGTGTTTTAGAACACGGTGTGTGTGTGTGTGTGTGTGTGTGTGTGTGTGTGTGTGTGTGTGTGTGCGTGTGTGTGTTTACCTATGTGTCGCACATAAGTCCTGTATGTACAAGCTACAGTCAGCATCAAGCATCATGCAATGTCAACATAGGATACCATCACAATATAGGATATCACCAGATACACGCACAGGTACAAACCTAGTATTCAGTCCCCCCACCACCCACCCACCCACACCACCCACTCCCAAAAAGCGTGGACGCCCCCGCAACCACCCCGGTGTTGCCCTCTCACACCTTGACACAGCAGCACTTGACACAGCAGCTCTTGACAATCCTGGTGTAGACCCACTGACACACAGGCACATGGTGGTTCAGCATGAAAGGGACCATGGGGTTGGGAAGGCCGCTACATGCAATGGGTTGGCCACTACATGTGTTGGGTTGGCCACTACATGTGATACACAAGACCTGTGTGATACGCAAGACCTGTGTGACACACACATGGATGACATGTCTGCAGTGTGGCAACCTGGTCCAACCTTGTCATGGAAACCCACCAAGCAGGAAAAGCAATTGCTCCGTCATGCTGTGAGAACATGTTTCAAGACACGTGGTGGGCGAGGAATGAGTGCTCCATGCAATCACGTCAAGGAACAAGCAAGGAGATTGTTTATTCATGGAGAGGTAGTGGTTGGTGGGCACTGTTTTTTGGGCATCTGAATTTTTACAAAAACCCTTATAGTTGTCTTTTTTTTTCTCTTCTTCTTTGTGTGTGTATGTATGTGTGTATGTGTATGTGTATGCCATCCCTCTCATCCTACACACAGTTGTTTACCAAGAGCTATGCTGGATTTCGTCAATACCTGTTGGATGGGTACACACAAGAGCTTGCCAATGCACTTGGGGCGTGTGTGGACGCTGCACCTTGTGCCAACACTCCTCCCAGCACCGGGACTCCTCCCACCAATGGGGTTGCCTCAACTAGGGTTGCCTCAAGCAAGCAGGATGGTCCTCTTACCAAGGGGTTGACCTCAACTCCACTCACCTCAACGCAACCCAAGCAGGATGGTCAGTCACCAAAACGACCAGTCTACATGCATGAGGTACTGTTTCCCTTGTATGTTGACTACATGATGCGCGTGTATGGTGATGACATCAAGCGGTACAGGTATGTGTGTGTTTGTGTGTGTGTGTGTGTGTGTGTGTTTGTGTGTGTGTGTGTGTGTGTGTTTGTGTTTGTGTGTATATGTTTCTCTGTGTGTGTATCATCTCTTACTTCTCTCCCACAACCCCTCAAACATCCCCCCCACCAATCCCCCCCCACCAATCCCACCTGCACCACCCACACACACAGAGCATACATCACCTCAGCAGACATGCGTCAACCCCACAGCTGGTACAAGGCTGCACGCAAAATGAAGCGCACTGTGATCTACCATGCAGGACCTACCAACAGTGGGAAAACACACGCTGCATTGGAAGCATTGAGCAAGGCACAGTCTGGGGTGTATTGTGGGCCACTGAGGTTGTTGGCAGTGGAGGTGTTTGAGAAAATGAATAATAGAGGGGTGCCATGTAATTTACTGACTGGTGTGTTGTTTTGGGGGGGGGCACTGGTGTGTTGTTTTGGGGAGGGGCACTGGTTTGTTGTTGGGGGGGTGAAGCATTGTATTGTATAGCATTCTTGTTACTGTTATTGTTGTTTGTTTGCAGAATAGAAAATAAATGTGTATTGGGGGTGTGTCTTGTCCGCACATGCATCATCACACACCATCTTGGTACTTGGTTGGGTTTGCAGCACCCCTCCCGTTTCCACCCCTCTCATTTCCACCCCTCTCATTTCCACCCCTCTCATTTCCACCCCTCCCCTTCCCACCCCTCTTCAGGCCAAGAGCGCACCACCTATGACCATGCACTGCACACCAGCTGCACCATTGAGATGGTAAAACTTGGTCAACGTGTTGACTGCTGTGTTGTTGATGAAATTCAACTGATTGGGGACATGGGGCGTGGGTGGGCATGGACACGTGCATTACATGGTGCGTCTGTGTTGGGGGGTGTAGTGTGTATGCATTGGGTGTGTGTATTTGGGTGTGAATGTGAGGAGATTGCATGCATGTTGCTGCAAATATAGTATCTCACCTTACACACACACACCTCATGTACATACACACACACACAAACACACAGGTATACAAGCACATGAGATTCATGTGTGTGGTGATGCGAGTGCACTTGACCTGGTCAAGGGCATATGTGACTCAGTGGGTGATACACTGGTGGTGCGTGAATACAAACGCTTTTCACCCCTCAAACAGGAAGACAAGGTTTGTGTGTGTTGTTTTCTGTGTGTGCTATTTGTTTTTGTGTGTGTTGTTGTACATGGGTTGTGATGCTTGGTTGTGTTGTCTTGCACATGTACACCTTATCATCCCATGTACACCTTATCATCCCATGTACACCTTATTATCATCAGGCGTGTTTCATTCATCACACAACAGACAAAAACACACACACAGGCACTCGTTCGTGGGTATCGTGACGTGCAAGCTGGTGATTGTGTGGTTGCATTTAGCAGGCAGGAGGTGTTCTCCATCAAATCTGAGATTGAGCGCACCACCAATCACAAGGTGTGTGTGGTGTATGGGGGGCTGCCACCTGAGACACGAAGACATCAGGCCAAGCTGTTTAATGACCCGGTATGTAGGTTGTGTGTTTGTGTGTCAACCATGAGTGTATGGAGGGGTATGAACAGCACATAAAACACATACCACACCACAAGTAAGCCATACCACATGGTGCAGAAGAGAAACACCCTCTTGTGACACGAAACACCCACAAACACCCACAAAACACATGGTATTACACATCACACAGGGGAGTGGGTATGATGTGTTGGTCGCAACGGATGCAGTGGGCATGGGCCTCAACCTCAACATAGGACGCATCATCTTCCATAAGCTACACAAAAACATTGGCACACACACGGTATGCATTTTGGTGCATGTTGCACCCAAGTCCACCTCTTCCCACACCTCCTCTCACTTCCCACGCCTCCTCTCACTTGCCACATCGCCCCCCTCTTCCCACACAGGTCCTGGTTCCCCCCACCCACATCCTCCAAATAGCAGGGCGAGCAGGCCGACATGGCTCCCGGTTTGCTGATGGTCTGGTGACTTGTCGTAACTCAAGAGACATGCCCATCCTGCGTGCTGCATTGAGCAGCACACCAGAGGCGTTGGTGAGTGCTGGGTTATTTCCCGAGTTTGAGCAAATTGAGGTGCGTCATGGGTGTTTTTGTTATTGTGTATGTGTATGTGGTGGGTGGCTGTTATTGTTATTTGTGTATGTGGAAATGTGTGTATATGGTTGCCAATGTGGGTTGTGCCAACCATTGTGTGTTGTATGTGCCACGCCTACATATTTTCACACCTAAATGTTTTGTACACGTCATGTCTCCTATGACCTACACCCCACCCCACCCCCCCACCCAACCCCCCCCACAGAAATTTGCAGCATCCATGAAACACGGCAGCAACAGCCTCGCCCACATCCTCGAGTCATTTCGCTCCGCTGCTGACCTGGACAACCGCTACACCCTCTGTCACCAAGACAGTGTCCTCACCCTAGCCCGCCTGCTTGACCAGGTCAATGGCATGTCACTGAAGGACCGTTATACGTTTTGTCAAGCACCGGTCAACACAAGGGATAAGGAACTTTTGCAGCACATGCAATTGTATGCAATGAAATTTGCTCAGGGTAGGCCGGTGACGTTTGATGCCAAACTGCCGAGTGGTTTGCCTAGGAATCATCAGGAATTGCTGCTGTATGAGAATGCACACAAGGTATGGTGGTAGTGATGGTAGTGATGGTAGTAGATGTGATGTTGGTCACACATCTGTCATCACCCTCCTCCACACGACCACCAATACCATCATATCTGTTACCATCATACCTGTATGTTGACTATGATCATTTGTTGACTATGATAACTCATCACTATGACAGCGGTTGAGCACCTGGCTGTGGTTGAGCCTGCGCTTCAGCCCCCATCACTTCAGTGCACGTAAACACGTGTTGGAGCTGGAAACCACAATTGTGGAGCGCATGCAAAAGGGGCTCTCCTCCATGGACGCTCGAGAGGAGATGGAGCGAGAGGAGATGGAGCAAGTATACTGGAACATGCTTGCATCAGAGGAGGAGGAGGAGGAGTTTAGTGGTGCAGCATCAGAGGATGAGCGTTGGGAGGATGCAGTGGATGTGCATTGCTTGGAACGGCACTCGTTGCGTGCAAAGGCGTATCAGAAGCGTAGGCTGGCATATGTTGGTGGGGCAAGGGGATAGGAGGGCAAGGGTTGTGATGCAGGGTGTTGTTGGCTACAATAGGCATGTGTGGACCCTCATGTACACCACATGCGATTATTTTTATCCATTTTTATTTCATAATCAGGCATTTCAACCAGATGTCAACCAGATGAAACTAGTATTGCTAGTAACACACCATTGCCATCCCTACACCTGCTGTAGTCATCACAAAATGGTAAACAATTGATCTAGATGCGACAACTGTTTGCAGAGAGCATAGCACAGTTTTGCAAGCACAAGCTCGGTGTAACAATATGGGAAGCACTCGCAATTTCATTGAGTACGTTGAGAGAAATTCACCAAAAACCAACCCCAACTTCGATGTGATCACCGTCCCCCGAACACAACAGCTTACTGGGTGCAGGGCGTCCTGTCCCTGTCCGACCTTGCCACCAGCTTTTACTTTAAAGACCTCTTGCACGCCTCCCCTGCCGAGCTCGCAGTCGCTCAGAGCATCGCCTACACACCATGGACCCTCAAGCCCCTGTATGGTTTCTGCTCAGACACCATCCCCATTGCAGGTCGCAAACGGCGCCCATACCTGCTCCTGGCTGCGCTCGTTGCAACTGCGTGTTTTGGGCTGTTGTCGGTGATGCCAGCCTCTGCCGGGGGGGCGGTGTTGCTCTCCACGGTGCTTGCCATGGCGATTGCGTTGAGTGATGTGGTGGTTGATGGCATCGTAGTGGAACGCTCACGAAACCAACCCCAGGTGTGTGTGTTTTGGTGGATGGTTGACACTCCTGACAACCTCAACAAGACACCCAATTCAAACAAACAACAGGAGGTGGCAGGGAGCCTACAGTCTATATGTTGGGGTTCACGGTACACAGGGGCCATAGTCACATCATGGTTTGGGGGGACCCTTGTTGATACACATGGGCCCCGTGCAGCATTTGCAGTGTCTGCTATGTTTCCCCTGAGTGTGGCGCTTGCTGCCCTCTGTGTGCAGGTGTATTGCTGTTGTGTTGCTGTGTATGTTGCATTCAAACATTTCATCATCACATGCATCGCATGATGTCACACACATCTCAACATAAAACACCCAGCTTCACCCTCCATGCTCCCAACACCACACCACCACACCACCACACCACTAGGAAACACCAGTCGACACACTCACACCCACATGGACCAACCTGTGGGTGCTCTTTCGAATGCAATGCTGGGATTTGTGGACTGCCATGAAACAACCAAGTGTACGCAAACCCACCATGTTTCTCGTGCTTGCGAATGCGCTGCCTACTGCTGGGGCGGCCATGTTTTTCTTCTTTACAGAGCACTTGGGCTTTTCGGCAGGGTTTATGGGGCACATGCAGGTGTGTTTGTGTGTGTGTGTGTGTGTGTTGTTCCTCCTCACACACCCCTTGTTCCTCCTTACCACAGACGTTTGGGTATGTAGCAGCAATTGGTGGTATAGCAGCATACAATGCATGGTGTAAGAGAATACCATTGAGACAATTGCTTGCTGTTCTTACACTTGTGAGTGTGGCTGTAGAGCTGAGCAGGCTACTGTTGATCACTGGTATGTGTTTTTTTTGTTTTTTGTGTGATTGTTTGTGTTGTGTGTGTTGTGTATGTTGTGTATGTTGTGTATGTTGTGTATGTTGTGTATTGTGCGCATGTTGTGTATGTGGTTTCCACTGTGTCACAAATACCCACCACACCCCACCAGGTGTCAACCGCCTGCTCCACATCTCCGATGGTGCCTTTGCCATCCTCGACAACAGCCTACTGCGCTGCCTGGGTGAATTAGCACAAATGCCCCTCCTGGTGCTTGCCGCTCGGCTGTGCCCCCCCGGATTGGAAGCCACCCTGTTTGCCGCCCTCATGTCACTCCTCAATGGAGCAGGGGCCCTGGGGGAGCTCCTAGGAGGGGCCCTGACGGCCCTCCTGGGTGTGACGGCGGAGCATGTTGACAATTTGTGGTTGCTGCTGGTGTTAACGTCGTCCTCCATGTTGCTTACGTTGCCGCTGTTGCGGTTTTTACCTCATGACCTGGATAGCTTGGGTAGGGTGGGGGGTGGGGTGGGTGGACAGTCCCACACAAGCAATGATGGGGGGAGTACTGATGGGAGAGGGGAGGAGGAGGAGGAAGAGGTTAGGGTGCCACTGGTGGAGATGGGTGAGGCTGTGGTGAGCAAGCGGGCACATGGGTAGGGTGTGGGGGAAGGGGCGCTGCTGTAGGAAAAAGGCTGTGATTTATTGATGGATTGGTGTGATTGGTGATGGATATGGTGTGATTGGTGATGGATATGGTGTGAATGGTGGTGGATATGGTGTGCATGGTGGTGGGACAGATAGGAGACCCTACAATGGTATTTTTTGTACTTGTTTTGTTGTTGTCGTGATGCATGTGGCAAATTCATGTTTTTGCGATGGCATGTGGTATCGTGATATGGTACACAGTGATTGATGTTGAAGTGTCTGTGTGTTGTGATGTCTGGCTATCATGTTGTATACATCATTAGGTAATGATGTGGTAGAATGCGTGTAGACTGTAACATTATACATGTGCTAGTCAGTGCATGCACCACCTGCCTGCGTTGTTGCACATGAAAATAGTAGAAAAGCACACATGAAAAAGCACACAAAAAGCGCACAATCATGATAGCAGGTGCAGGGAAAAGCACTTGGTTTTCACATCAGCACACAAACACCACATGCTCTACCAGCGCTTGGTCAGCGAAGTCAACAGCTGGAAGAACTCAAGCATGCTGCCTTTGCGATTTCCCCTACGTGCTGCCAGTTGCTTGGGATCATCAACCTGAGACATGAGGGTGTCATACATTCAAAAGACATATGTAAAAATACATGTAAAAAGGTGTCATGACAGAGATGTGAGACTGTGTGGCATGATCCACCCACAGACACTTATACACACACACACACACACAGATACCCACCCACAGACACCCACCCACAGACACCCACCCACAGACACACCTACCCACAGACACACCTACCCACCCTCCCACACTGAACACAAAAACAACACCTACCGCTGGTAGTGCAGCAGCTGCAGCCACTCGCCACCCGAGCAGCAGTACAAGGTTGACTGCCATGCTCACAATGATGAACGTTTTGTCAGGCACGTACCCCTTGGATGCTATACGCACCAACAACCCAGCCTGTGTGCATGAGGGATGATGTGTGAGTGGAGGGTGATGTGTGTGTATGGAGGGGTGATGTGTGTATGGAGGGGTGATGTGTGTATGGAGGGGTGAGGGAAGGATCCTGTACTTGTACAACATGCATACACAAACATGCATACAACCATATATATATACACAACACACACCAGCAGACCCATGCAAACGACCAGTGCACGCAAAAGGAGATGCACACCACCAAGTATACAAAAAACAACTCCTCCACTGCGAGCAGGCGCATGCGGTGTGCTGCCCCACATACCGGGATACCTAGCCCCCATGTTTTCAGTGCAGTCAATGCTGATGGCCCTATTTTCCCAGACTGTGCATCCAACCCATATGCCTTGCTGAGGGGGGACGTCAACAACACACCTGTGTGTTGTTATATTATTCCGTGTGTATTTATATAGTATTATTATTTATATTATTTATATATAGTATTATTATTTATATATATATATATAGTATTCTGTGTGTACATGTATGTGTTGACAGGTGGGGGTTGATGTGTATGGATGTTGTACTTGCAGGAATGTTGTATTTGTAATTATTGCAGGGAGATGTTGGTGTGTATGCTATGATGTCCTGCTGTTGCTTGCTGCAAGAATGTGAATGTGTACCAACAACAACAAACACAAGCGTACTCATGTATAACAATGGATGTGAACGCACAACATCCGCAAAACAACAACCATCCTCATGTATAACAAACACCACCACCAACAGATAACCCAAGAAGAAGAAGAAGAGAAGAGAAAGCCCAACACAAAAAAGAACACCATACCCAAAATGAATGGCCCTGATGTGCCCAGCAGTTGAAGCAATGCCAAGCTTTCACCATGGGATGCACGTCCCACTGCTGCAAACAAGGTCAGTGCTGCAATGTCACCACCAACCAAAAGTGCAACACGCCTGCGGGGTGTGGAATGAAATGATGGGGGGTCCTCCATGGATGGAAGTGTGCGGTGGGGTGGGGATGAAGAACCAAGGACATGGGTGTTGACATGGCAGACCCCCAATGACATACCCCCAGTCAGTGGTGGGTGTTGTGCTTTCCCGCTCCACAGCAGCCACACCAGCCACAATGTCACTGTCAAGGTTTTCCACACGCTCAATCTGTGTGCATAACGAGGACGGTGTGGGTGGATTGTGGCAAGGGAAATGACCACAAGGGGAGACGTTATTGGCGCACCTTGAAACCGGGTGGCACCTGCATTGGCCCTGATCGTGGTCCAGGTGGGCTAGGAGGTGATGGTGGGGTGCTTGGGTTGCCTTGGCTTGCTTGGGCACGAATAATTGGCGTGCATTGTAGGGATCGTCTGCACCCTGCGAGTTGTGCAGCCATCCCATGGCGTGTAATGTGCTGTGCAATACGGCTGTGCATGTTTGCGTTTGTTTGAAAGTGTGTTGGAGTGGAATACTGTGGAAATGACAATGGTCAACGATTTGTTTTTCGAGCTCCTTTTCTCGAAGCACTGTGTCATTTTGTAAGCCTCAGTACAGCACCCACATCCATTCTGTCACAACTATATCGCATCCATTGCCACCATACAACCATCGCCACCACGAAGCTCCACAATCTTGGTGTGTTTTTGATGATCATCCGTGTTGACGAGCACCATGTTTGCTATTGTTGTTTAATGCAGTGATTCTGGTCATCATAGCAGACCGCAGACGCTCCCCCCTATCAGCATGCCCTCCACTTGTATCCCCACCATCGTGCCAGGCATCCCCACCACCACACACCGCTCCCACCATCCACTGGTCCACCACCACACGTGTAAAACAGCGCGCGAGCCTCATGGTGTGATGGTCATGCCCTCTTCTGCAAGGGACGAGCGTGCAGCACGCCGCAGGGCAAAACTTGAGGCAGCTGCAGGGGCCAGGCCTCCTGCACATGAGGGGCCTTCTGCACAGGACGGGTTGCATGCACGTGATCCGTCTCTGCATGCATCACCCGCACAAATAGGTAACCAGCAACCAGGCAGCAGCAGGGTTGACCACAGAGGAGCTGGTCAGGTATGTGGGTTTTCTTGTATGCCTGTTTTTCATCTGTGCCTGTTTATCCTTGTGCGTATGCCACGATTTCATCAGCAATACATCATCAGCAATACATCAACAGCCCATGCGTTGAGAATTGTGCATGCCATCATCAACACGAATTTTGCGCGCGAGCATCAGCATTTCTGCGAACTCGTACACCCATTGTTCACGATTACGCGAACACTTGCGATGCACAACGATACGCACGCCATGGCTGCACCACCATGCAACCGATTCTCAGCCTGTAGGGCATCGCTGCATCATCACCCATGCCAAACAGCACCCAGACACGCAGCATCATGTACCCCATGCATCTGCAGCACAACATCTCTTTGACAGCTTGGATGATGCAGACAGCCTTGCAGCACCGTGGCAACCTGCATCTGCACAGGGACGATGGGGGCTCCCCCTACGCAACCCCCACGATAGAGACATCTTGGCATACGCAGTGCCAGCATTCTTTGCAACTGTGCTTGAACCTGTGCAGGCCATGATTGACACCGGTGCGGGAGTGATTGGAGGGGTTGCAGGGGTCGCACGGGCACAACACATACATGCATAGAGATCATTATCATATGTCATACACACACCACACATGCACACATACACACACTCATACTACACCCACCCCACTCACACACACAGCATTGGTTGGCCAATTGGGCACCGTTGAACTGGCAGCTGTTGGCCTCGGCAGTGTATTTTACATTTTCCTTGTTTTCTGTTTTTCCACATTTCAAGTGACAACCACAAGTTTGGTTGGTGCTGAAACAGCTCGCAACAACCGCACAGGGGTGCGTGATGGTGGTGCATTGGGGGCATGGGTTGTAGGTATTCATTATTTTGTGAATGTCTTGATGCATGTGTTGGTTGTTTGCATGCATGTGGTGGTTATTTGCGTGTATGTGGTGGTTATTTGCATGTATGTGGTGGTTATTTTGATGCATGTGTGCTTTGAGTCGTGTTGTACTGCATGTAGGTCATGCACACACATGCATACACCCATCATATCCCTCCCAAACACTGGCATACACCCTCTCATATACAAACACCGGCATACACCCTCTCATATACAAACACCGGCATACACCCTCTCATATACAAACACCGGCATACACCCTCTCATATACAAACACCGGCATACACCCTCTCATATACAAACACCGGCATACACCCTCTCATATACAGGGTGCTGCACAGTATGCAAAGTCACTGTGGATGTCACTCGCAATGGGGGGGTGCCTGTCAATGCTCATGGCACTGGGGGCCCCTTGGCTTGTTGCATGTATGGTGTGGTTGTGTAGAGGTTGTGTGGTGGTTGTGTAGTGGTTGTGTGGTGGTTGTGTATTGGTTGTGTATGTAGTAATATACTACATACACATACCCAACATGTTAACATACCCAACATATCACTACATACCCAACATATCACTACATACCCATCCCATGACACCCATACCGCCCAGTACTTCAACCAGAGGCTGCTGTACAACAATTAGCAATACAATACCTACACATACGTGCCCTGGGTGGACCTGCTGCTTTGGCATTCTTCTCCATCACTGGTGGTATGTGTATTGTTTGTTGTGTTTCTAAATTGTGTTTCTTTTGTGTCATATATTGGGGTGGTATGTGTTGTGTGTGTTGTGTATGTGTGTTGTATGTGTGTTGTATGTGTGTTGTATGTGTGTTGTATGTGTACACATTGTGCGTGTCATCCACATCACATCAATCCACAACACATCCACCCACCAACCCCCCTCCCTTTTCCCAAAAACATAGCCGCACGTGGCTTCAAAGATGGACGGACCCCCCTCATAGGCGCCCTCACACAATACAGCTTCAACCTAGCACTTGATTGGCTGCTGCTGTTTTCCCTCAACTGGGGTGTCCCTGGTGCTGCTGTGGCTGCTGTCACTGCTCAATATGTGGGTGTGGCAGTGATGTTGTGGTGTCAGTATGCACGAGGTGATTGGACTGTGCGTGATTTGAAGACAACAGTAACATGGGGGGATGCTGCACCATATGCCAAGGTAGCCACAAGGGGTGGGTTTTGGTTGTTGTTGTTGTTGGTGGTGCTGCTGATGTATGTTGTGGGGGGGTGGTGCATGTGTGGGGGGTGTACATGTGTGTGTTCTGGTGGCACTGAGCAACCTGTATGCCTACACAAACCACACCATACATACATGTACATAAACCGCACGATACACGTGTGACACCCAGCCACCCACATCAAATTACCCTCTTTGCCAACACCAGCACCCACCCACCCACACTACAACAGGCAGGTGCTGCATTGATGGTGTGCAACATAACCTACAATGCAGTGATGATGATTGCAACCGCCCTTGCAGGGAGGGGTGGGGCCGCCATGCTTGCTGCACATGCTATTGTTCGTCAAGTCATGGGGTTTTGTTTGGCATGTTTTGCCTGCTTTAATGTTGCGGCACAGGGGATGGCGGCATTGCACATTGGCAAGGTGTGATTGTTTGTGTTGAGGGGTGTGAGTTGTGGGTATGTGGGCACACACGAATCCTCAATACACCCACTTTTGCCCACACCTACATCCCCCCCTCCATACCCACCCACACACCGATACATATGCAATCGTCACAGGACAACATGGGTGCAGTACAGCAAGTGCTGACCAGAACGTTGACCATTTCCCTGATAGCTTCCATACCAGCTTCCCTTGTACTGCTGACTGTACAACAACCACTGCTGCGCCTGTTTACAAAGGACGCTGCGGTGCTGGCAGTGGCGGCTACAACATTGCCATTTGTGATTGGGTGCATGGTATGTGTATTGGATATGATTGTTTGGATGTTTTGTGTTTGTCTTGGTGCTCTTGTGCAGCAGCACAATGCGTGCCCTCCTTTATACACAAAAAAAAACAAATTTCAACGACCCCAACACCCCCTTTACAGCCTCTGGATGCAGCAGGCGCGGTGAGTGAAGGTGGCCTGCTTGGATTGATGTACACACCATTCATTGCCCAGCGCACAACGATCAGCAGCATCATTGCTGTGGGCGTTATGTGGCTTGCATCGGGGTGGGGTCTGCTGGGGGTGTGGTTGGGGATCAAGGGCATACAGATGTGTTGTTTGGCAGCCGATGCGTATGTGTACACTGCTGAAGGGGGGCCGCTGCGGAGAAGAAATACTTTTTAAGTGATTTCACAATGATCCCTCCCCTCGAACACGTCATAAATAAACGTCAATTTCTGGCTTTATGACCAAATTGTTAATCAGAGTCATGGCTGTTGCCATGACAACTTGAGACGTGCCGAGGTGTGCATACACTGTAATGTATGCAGCCGATCATGCTGGCCACGAGGTCGTTGCTCGTGCTGTGGTGTTGGAGCATGGCAGTTGTTCCTGGGCAGCCGACTCATCTTGCACGGCAGCTACTTCAGGCCATCAACAACCCCAACGTGTCAAACTTTACGATCCCAAGTATGACGCGTATGCCAGAGGATCGGACGTCATGGACGCACGAATCTACCATTGTCTCATCTCAACCACAGACCAGGAACATGTTTCATTCGCAGACGTTGTCAACACATCAAACTTGCCTGTCACACTTGCAAATCAGCGTACATTTACCATTGCTGGCGCCACCAATGCCACCCTCGACTTTGCCAACTTACCCCGCATCATCCACGTGGCCAATGGAAGTAAATTGGTGCTGGATGGCGTACGGTCAGGGGGCTTTACGGTCAGGGGGGTGCCATCACGCTTGACAGCATTGCCCTGGGATCAGGTGCCCCTGGATCCCACTGGCTTGTTGATCTTTCCAGCTGTCACAGCCGATGTTGGTGCGCAAGTATGTGGGGGGTTTGCCGGTGTTGATATATGTCGAGCTGTAGTGTGTGCGTCGTATGCAATGGTCAGCACTGTCCTCATGTGTTCCCCTTGCCACACATCCCCACAGACATCGTTTTCCAACTTGTTGCTTGAATTTCCATTTTCATCATGTACACCAGAGATGCTTGCGCAGGTTATTGCTGCATTTAATCGAGTATACAACACCACGAGCATGCAATTGCAGGATGGGTTGCTGGTCATGCCGGACAAACTAGATTTACAACTGGCAGTGCTCGACCGTGCCAATGCAGGCCAACGTATGCTGCTGTGTATTGTTGGTATTGGAGCGGTGTTGGTTGGAGGTCTGTTGTGCTCGATGATCACTGCACATGTGATGTATTTACTGCACATGTGTGTACCATGAGGGGGGGGGGTACCGCTCCCACATACAAGTACAACATATGCACAATACCTACAATGCACATTACACCACAGTGGTGGGTACACACCGTCTCAATGCTGAGAATGTGCAGCTGGTGTGTATTGTTGATCCAGCCCTCACGCGAAGGATGGCACCTGCACCTATGTTTGCTGGTGGAGCAGGCAACCGACGTGTGTGTGTGGGGGGTGGGGGATTGGACTATGTGTGCGTGTATGCTGTACATGTGTGTGTGGGTGATGTACATGTATGTGGATGTTGTACATGTGCACACGGATGCAGGCATGTGCACACATACACACCACCACCACCACGTTTCCTTCACACAACAGGCATACAAGCAGGCACCCCGACCCCAGCACCCCCTCCCCCTCCCATCGACACAGAAGACTGCGCTGCATGCCTCATCCTGTACATCACCCTCCCCATAACACTCGTTGCGCTCCTCACATTGGTCATTGTTATGGCAGTGTGCGTACACCGACGCAAGAGGCGACTGGCCCTCATGGAACAGCAGATGCAATCAGGAACACGCAGCAGTGCGAAAAAAACCTCTAGCACTGATCCCCAGCAGATGCGTAGTGGTAGTGATGTGGGTGGTAGTGGTGGTGGTGCTGATGGTGGCGGGAGAAAGGGTACAAGTGGTGTGGTTGGTGTGGTTGGTGGTGCGTCTGGACAGCAGCAGCATGTGAATAGCAGTGGGGCAAGTGGTGTGGAGGGTAGTGAGGTGTGTTGTCGTGAGGGGACGTGTTTTTTGGGAGTAGGGTACATGAACACACACACACACAGTGCACAAAACCACACGTACAACACATACACAACACAGAATACACACACGTACAACACATACACAACACAGAATACAAACACATGACAATCAACACCACACAGGTACAGTTGAGAGGGCATGAGGCAGTGGTGCAACGTGCATTAGAGCGGCGTCGTGCACAACCCAGCAAAGGGAGCCTCGTCAAGGGCAGGGTGTTGGGACATGGTGCGTATGGTACCGTGTATCAAGGTAGGGGGGTTTTGCGTAGGAAATAAGAGGGGAGCGAAATGAAGTGTGTGGTGGTGTGCTCATAGTAGGGTAGTGGTTGAGTAACACATGCACCACATTCCTCAACAGCCCCCAATTCCCAACACACCACAGGTTGGTGGAATGGGCTCCCAGTTGCCATCAAAGTGGTCATCCCCGAAGGAGGGGCCCCCATGACCGGAGAGGCGCGCCGCATGCAAGCCGCCGACTACATGTATGCGTGCAACATCAGCCACCCAAACGTCGTCACCACCTTTAGTGTGTGGGACATGGAGCTCGCACCCCCTTCTGTGAGGGCCACCTCATCATTGGAGACGTCCAGGAGGACCCCATCCGGGGGGCCCTCCGGGGCCCCGTCAGGGGCCCCCTCGGGGGCTGGTGATGTGGAGAGTAATGCGGGGTTGTCGGATGCAGGCAACAGCATTGCGGCGGGATCAGAGGGGACGGTGGTGTCAGAAATGAAAGGGGACGTGGCCCTGTGTGTGGTGATGGAGCTGTGTGAGATGGGGACGCTTCAAAACCACATGCACATGTTAAGGGGAGGGGGACGTGGTGGGGTATGCTGGGTATGTGGTACTGGTTGGTGGAGTGGGTTTTGTGGGGAGCACATACCACCCCATGTTTGCACAACATACTTGCACACCACCCCAACACACCAACACACACCAACACACACCAACACACACCAACACACACCAACACACCAGCACACACCAACAACACACACCAATACAACACAATACACTCACAGGATTGGTTGCTCATGTGTGTACGTGATGTTGCTGCCGGTATGGAAGCCCTCCAGTGCAACTCTGTGGTGCATGGTGACCTCAAAGCAGCCAATGTACGTGTGTGTGGGCGTATGTGAGTGTATGTGAGTGTGTGTGTGTATGTGTGAGTGTGTGTATGTATGTGAGTATGTGTGCATGGTGACCTCAAAGTCAGCTAATGTGTGTCAGCTAGTGTCTGTGTGTCATACTCTCTACCCCCTCTACCCCCCCCTTCTGCAGGTGCTGTTGCAAGCAGACAAATGTGATGCACGTGGCTGGATATGCAAGGTACGTATACATGCCATACAACACATGCCCTGTGAAAACAAGCAAACGCAAAAAACACCCACAAAACACACCCACCCACCCACACCATGACGACACACTGTGCTCAACTCTGACAACAGCTATCCTAGGCTATGCCCACACACAGATCCTCCTATGCCCACACACCCACACCCACACACCCACACCCACAGGTTGCAGATTTGGGTCTTGCCCGCTGCCTCTCCCACCAGGGTCAACCCTTTGCCCCTCACTACACATGCACCATGGGCACCCCTCACTACCAGGCCCCCGAGGTGCTCATGGAGGGCCGCCTCAGCATTGCTGCAGATGTATACAGTTTTGGCTGTCTCGTGTGGGAAATCATGGAGGGGAGTGTGCCGTTTGGGGGTATGAGTCTGGCACAGGTGTTGTATAGGGTGGCACTGCAACACGAGCGGCCGGTGATGGATGCTGCACAGTGGCCACCTGGGCTGGCGGCATTGGTGCAAGAATGTTGGGCTGCTGATGCACAAGCGAGGTGTGGACGATGCCATTGTGTATGGTTTGTAGTGGTTTTGCACACATGCGCTGATATCTTGTTGTTTCCACACAGGCCATCGTTTTCAGTGCTATTGCCGCGCATTATGACACTCTTGGAACAGTGTGAGAAACGTATGCCATCAACCACCACGTAGTGGATGCTTCAACAGTGTGCAACTTTGGCAAGCGTGCTGCAGTTATTCCTTTATGTGTAAGACACACAGCATGTGGTTGTGTGATATATATGCTATCCAACCTATTGTTGTGTTGTGGCGCCAGGTTGTAACCGGTGCTTTCATCATCATTTTTCTTAGCCTCACTATTTTGTGTGCGTGTGTGTGTGTTTTCCCCCACCCAGGGCGATGTGTTGTCCTCTTGCTGGTTCTTGTTTTGTTGTTTTAAACATTGTGCCCAAACCCCACATCAATTACAACACCCACAAGGACACGAGGTGCTCCTGTTTACCAAACGAGGTTGTTGATCGTGGTAAAAGTGTCCATGCGCCTCAGCAGCCTGAAGAGTGGTCTGAGTCAGTGCATCAATCCTCTCTTGACCTCGACAAAGGGGGATGGGCTACATCCAAACGTATCAAAACACGGAGCTGGCGAAATGCCAGCGACAGCGACGTCGACAGATCATGCATGTGCAGGCTGTCGCGTGATTCCTGCTCCGTTTGCCAAAATCCTGGTATGTTTAAGAAGGGTGTCATAAAGGGGATGTGTTTTATGTGTTTATGGGGATTTTGCTTGTCGTGCAGTGGAGATCGTCGCGTCAGATTAGATCAAAGATTGCCCTTTTGTTCATCATCACAGAAGGTGAAGCGCTTGACTCGACAAAACGATCTTTCAGTTGCAAAGGTACGAGATAGATAAGGCAAGGATATGAGTCCATGCTCGTGATGATGACGATGACGATGACTGTTGATCACACCCTAGGCAACCACGGCATTGCTTCGTGCTGAAAACGAGTGCTTGGAGCATGAGCTCGACCATTGCCGCAGCAAAATGATGCAGCTACAGCAGCACGTGCGCGATCTGGAAACATCCCTCCGCACGGTGCACGTTTGTGCCTGCGGGCGTGTGTGCACCATGGAAGAGGCAGTTAATGCAGCATCCCTGTCCAGCCAGTCCCAACCTGTCCCTGCCTGCCGTACCATGTCGTATCCAGAAGCCCTCAAAGCTGCCCGTGCACGACGCGCACAGCACAAGGCACAGCATCTGCAGGACAAGGGCATGTAGCAAAAACATGCAGCTTTGTCTGCAGCACATGTTGCTTGTACGCAATGTGGTCAGTGATGCCAGCCCGGTGCCATCAGCACAAGGGATTTTTGTGTACATATTCAGTGCATTGTACTTTATGTGTCAGTTGACCAAGAGGCGGGGACACCCTCTGTGCAGCATTTCAGGAATTCCATTATTTGTGCAATGAGTGTGCATCACGCGTTGAACGTGGTATTTCTGAGCATGTGTGCAGCAGTGCTCTTTCAAGTGAGTGTGTGTGTTTGGTGTCATTGCAGGGTTATGTGCACATGTATAAACGAAAGCAGGGGCCCACTGGCATTTGAATTCGTACAATTATTTATATCTTCTGTTTGTTTTACTTGTAACCATTTATACATCAACAGTGTTTCACAGTAGTATCCTCTATCACAAACACAAATAATACACAATCATCACGCAATAAACGGAAAGGCCGACTGCAAAACTCCGATGTGTTGTTGGGGCACCCCTCATACACTCCATTCGCCCCTCATACGCTCCTTGCAAAATTCATGCTCCTTCCTTCTCCATCTCTCTACAATTCACTTTCCCAGTGCAATTACTACAATCCATGTTCCTGCCGCACCACACGGCATGCATCAAGCACCCTGGAGGCATCCAGGGGTCCCGGGGCCCTTCCAAAATCAGGTTGAATGCCTTCCCTGTCTATGTCTGTGCCATTGGGTGTGACATACTTGCCCACTGTCAACACCTGTGGGATCGGTGTGGACAGGTATGGCAGATGGGTTTGGACAGGTGTGGCATATGATGCAAGAGCAGTGTCCTTCCCAACCCCCGCTTTCCATGCTGTTGAAGACACTGTGCACAACAACACCCCATTCTTTCATATATTCCACGTGCATCCATGTGCACGGACAAACACCCACACCCAACACCAACAACACCCACACCCAACACCCATACCCAACCCCAACAACACCCACACCACACTCACCAGTCCACTAGAGTCTGACAATTCATACACACTCTGAATCAAGCCCTTTCCAAATGTTCGCTTCCCCACAAGAATCGCTCTACAATTATCATGCAATGCCCCTGCGAGTATCTCACTTGCACTCGCAGTTGATTCGTTGACCAATACAGTCAATGGTGCAGACATGGGGGAATTTCCTGTGGGGGCGTTTCCTGTGGGACCTATCGAGGATACTGTGCTGGCCTTGGCGGCACCTGAGGAAGTGGGCCCTGTGGGGGGTCCTGTGGAGGAGCCCCCCCCCTTGGGATTTGTGGAAGCAGGTGTGGTGGTGACGCGTTGGTAGCTGGAGGCACGAGCACCAAGTTGTTGTACAATGATGGCGTCACCTGTGGTGATGGAGGGTTGTGTATGGACAAGACGCACTACACCCAACAGAGCCACCTACATCCCACAACACCCATGCAGCAACACCATTATCACAACCTCCCCCTCCCTCTTCCTCTCTCCCACATCCACCCCCTCCCCCTTCCCCACATACTATCTAGGAACAATTTTGCGACTTCCACACCCTGGTTGACCAACCCCCCTCTATTATCTCTCAAGTCCAACACAAATGCCTGTGCCCCCTTGGCTCGCAGTGCATCAAGTGCTGCTGCCACGTCAGGCTGGGCTCGTGCATTGAAGCTGGTGAGCTTGATATACCCTACTGGGATACCTGGGTTGATATGGGATGATGAGGGATGTGTGGTGTAGATGTGTGGTGTAGATGTGTGGTGTAGATGTGTGGTGTGGATGTGTAGTGTGGATGTGTAGTGTAGATGTGTGGTGCAGCATGACATGATGGTGATGTGTGTATTAGCATGGCATGAAGGAGCAGCACATGAAACATACAACATCATGGCACATAAAACATCATACAGTACACAATTATCATACCATTTTTATTCTCCATGCGATATTCCACAGGGGAGGGCAAATCAATAGTGGCCCTTGCAACCACCACCTGTCGTATTCTATTGGTGTCCACATCTTGCACCTGGGGTATGTGTGTGTTGTGTAGGGCGTATGTGTGTTGGGCGTGTGTGTGTTGTGTGTATGGGATGTGTGTTGTGTGTATGGGGCATGTGTGTTGTGTGTGGCATATGTGTGCTGTGTGTGGCATAGGTGTGTTGTGTGTATGGGGATGTGTGTTGTGGGGTGCACATGTGTTGTGTGGAGCAAATGTGTGGGGCACCCACCCACACCTACACCCACCCACCCTTACACAAACCCACCTACATACTAACCTACACCAAACCACCTACACCCACCACACCCACCCATCCACCCACCCACCCACACCTTGACTTTCACAGTGCTTGGTATGGGTGCCTCCCTCGCCCCAGATGTGGATGCCTGCTGATTTTGCTCACTCCCTCGAATCAATGAGGCCACCTGAAAGGGGCTCTGCCTGTCAATACGCACCCCATCCACCTAGGGGAGGGTTTGTGTTTGTGAGGGAGTGTGTGTGTGTGTGAAGGAGTGTGTGTGTTTGTGAGGGAGTGAGTGTGGCGTGTTTGTGAGGGAGTGAGTGTGGCGTGTTTGTGAGGGAGTGTGTGTGCATTACCCCGGAGACATCCATTACAACCCACATATACACACACTGATACAGCCACACATCACCAACATCACCACCACCACACCACACCACACCACCACCACCACATCACCACCACCACCACCACCACACCTCTAATAGCTTGTCCCCCTGCTTGATGCCCGCCACATCAGCAGCACCCCCTCTCAGCAGCCCCAACACCCACACACCAGGCTCACCATCCACACCCGTTGAACCAGGTAGCTTGAGGGACTGTGTGGGGTAGGTGGGATGTGGGAGTATACAGAAAATGCAACCAAGAGCACACACACACACACTTCCCACTCAACCTCCACCACCCACCCACAAACACCCATAAACACCCATAAACACACTCCCCACTCGACCTCCACGCCCCACCCACAAACACCCAGCCAAACACCCACACACCGTCCTCCGCCTGCACTCTTCCGCTGTGCCCAGATTCAACCCCACACCAGTGATGTCATACTTGCGCATGGTATCCAACTCTCTAGGTGATAGAAAACGACTGTATGTATCACCGACGCCCCTGTACAACATTTCTCGGACAGCACTGGGCAGATGGGATGATTGTGTGTGCCTCACTGTGTGTTTCATCTGATGATCATGTGCCAACGAGCATGTTCACACCACAGCTATCACCATCATGCACATTCCACACCCACACATATGCAATACTTGCTACTGCACATATACAATGCTTGCTATTCACCCAGCATACCGATGTACGCCACGCATATTGGTATATTCACGTCCCATCATCTCATCCCGCAATGCTCGCCACCGTTCCCTGTCAAACCCAGAACCCCTGGCATCGAGATAATTAGTATCCACAACCTCCCATACTTCTTGCAAGAGTGTTTTGGCTGCCACGGGGTCAAATGATGGGTCCTGTGCGCGAATCGGATATGGACGTGGTTGGCATGTGCATGGATGTATACATGTGGTCACTTGTGGGGTGTTGGCATGTGACAACATGCATCATGCAAAACCAGGAAAATGTATCTGCTTACCTGTTTGCCGAAAAAATCAATGTCAATATCCACAGGTGGCAGTGCAAAGATGGATGCACCTGCTGCTGTGTTGCTGACAAGCGGTGCAGCTGTGGCGCGTGCAAATGCGCGCATGTGTGCATCAAGCTGTGCATTGTCGAGTACCACTTCTTGTCTGTGTGGATGCGCCTTGAAGAAGTGTGCCTTAATGAACCATCACTTAACCCGCCAAAAACCACACACACACCGTGTACCAAGCTCTGTTGATGCATGTACTGGCATGGTGGTACAGCATGCATTCAAGAGTGCTGCAGATGCTGCAATGAGTGCTGGCAGCCGCAACAACCAAGGAGCATGCTGGTCGTCTGGGAGCAAGTTGCCTGATTGTGACCCATCAGCACGTGGTGGCAATGCTGCACATTGTGCTGATCGTGTAAAGGGGTGATGTGCAGGAGGAAACACGCCAAGGGGCTGTCGTGGGGCTGGAATAGGTGCTGAGATGATGATTGGGCATCGTGCTGGTGACAGGCCAGCGCCTGGATTGGCAGCACTGTGGCCCAAATGCATATTGCAGAGAGGGTTTGATTGCTAGCAATGGTTTGCAGTGGTTGCTTTGCTCTAAATGCCAGTTGTTTTGTGGTGATCATCCATCAATAATGTGGAAAAAACTCGCAGCACGTACAACAACGATCATTGACGAGAAATAAGGGGGTCTATTCTATAGGGAGTGCGTAGAATCATTGGACAGCTGATGTTGTTCAATTGCATCCCAACAACAAACAACAACTTGCCCAGCAATACAACGTGACGTGAGAGCTCGATCAAGCTCGATCGAGCAGATCAGATCATCGACACCACAGCCTTTTCGTTCAGCTAGACTATAACAAGATGGATGTTGCGGAGCAAATCGCTGCTGGCTTGAAAGAATTTGTCGATAGCGTGCCAGCATTGCAACAACATGACGATGTCGATGATATTTCCAGCAAAGATATCGTGTTGGACCCACGTCTTGGTGCAATGGCACGATCACTCGCACAGCATCAGGCTGCCAGTGACGTGTGGGACAAGATCACAGACAGTGGCCTGCAGATCAGTGCATTGTGCAAGTACGTGTGTTGTTTTTTTCACTATATGCTCACCCACCTCGGCACATGCATCCCCCTCGAAACAGAGCCCTTGGTGTTGCTGTTGTACACGCACGCCCAGCAACTGCACTGCAGGTGGCATTGCTCTACTCTTGGATCCTGCTCATACCCAACTGCCCGGTATGAGATGGGTGATTCACTAGCTGAAGCAGCGGTCATGCAGCAGTCATCATCATTAATCCGGTACACAGGTTGTGAGTTTGCTCAGTGAGCTTGCCGTCACAGGCACCTTGCGTACCCTCCAGCATGCGGTACCCAGTGCACAGCGCAGCAAGGGTGGAAAGCAAGGTGGTGGTGGTGGTCGACCCACCCAGGCAGTTGACGACGATGGCGATGTGGACATGGATGATGCAGCCACTGCATTGGATGCTGATGCAGGGGAGCAGGCAGAGCAAGTGTTGATCAACCTGCAGGATGTGTTGCGTAAAAACCGCTTGTCGGACAACACAGATGCACTCACCAATGTGAGCGAGGCAGCAGTGGCATTGCTCTTTACCAACCCCACCATGCCCGGTACATGTGTGTTTTGCATGTGTGTATTGCTTGTGTGTATTGCTTGTGTGTATGGGGTGGTGCGCTTGCTGCTATGTCACTTCCTATGCACATGCACACACATTCATACACATTTCAACACACACACTCCAACACAAACACACCCGACCATCCCCACCCCCCCCCCCTCACCCACACAGTGTCAATGATGGATGCCATTGGTACATTGCTCATCACCCTTGCCAGCCCCATGCAGGGGCACCCAACAGACACTTCATGCACAGTCCTCCGGACACTGACTGACCAGTTGCTGCGCAAGGATAGTGCCGCACACAAAACACCAGTATGGGGTGTGGCAACGCATGTGTGCTTGCGAATTGCAAGGTGTGCGCGCAACGGGACAACGTGTGTTGCGTGCTGTTATATGTGTTGCTTGTTGTTGAGTGTATTGCTTGTTGTTGTATTGCCCTCATACACACCTCCACCCCACCCCCCTCCACCCACAGTTCTGTACCCAATAGCACACCTGCTGTTGTTGCATTGATACACAACCTGCTGCTGCGGGCACCTGACAAGGCAGACTGCAGGGGTGCATGTGTGGCGTTGACCAGTCAACTCATGAAAGAACTCCCTGCAGGGGAGGTGCAGCATGTGTTGTTGGGTATGTGGAGGTTGGCACGATCAGCCAAGGTAGGTGTGGTGGTGGTGGTGGTTACATGTGTGTGTGCTTATGAAAAATAAATAAATATATATATATATATATATATATATATATATATATATATATATGTACTCATACGTAACTGTATGTGTCCGTGAAAGTGCATGTGTATGTGTAATTGTATGTGTATGTGCATGTGTAAGTGTATGTATGTCCATCCCCAAGCACAAGCAACATGCACAAACACCCCCACCCCTAACACCCACATAGTTGTCACATCGTACAGCAGCAGTGGAGTTTGCATCAGAGGTGCTGTCCCTCTCTCATGCACTGTTTGATGACCCCAATGCCAAAGTGGCTGTCACCATCCTACCCACGGTATGTTGGGGGTATATGTGGGGGAGGTTATATGTGGCGGGGGATGTATGTTTGGGGTTTCAGAGTGTATGCTATGGAACACATACAGCATGTATACAATGTGTGTACATAAGAATGCTGCCCATGCAACACTATCATGCATCACCATCATATCCACCACCACACACCACCCCAATCCCACAGGGACATGCCATGTCAACAGCATCCCCCGCCCCCAGACACTTGGCATCCCTCCAACAGCTCCTCATCCCCACGGGTGCTGCCTTTGTAGCAGTCCTGCTTGCACGATGCAATGACAAGGCACCTGTGGTGCGTGCCAAAGCCATCACAGCTCTCGGTACATGGCTGAGCAGCTGGGCAGCGCATCCTTCAGGCATGGCATCCCGGGATCTTGCCAGATGCTTGCATCTTGCAATGGAGCTGCGTTTGGATGCACGCAATGCAAAGGTGGGAGTGGCAACACCGGGGCCACGTGGAACGCCATTAACAGGGGCCACCATCCATGGTCCTGCAACCGGGGTAGGTGGATGTGCGAGGGGGGACATGTTGTTGTACATGGTGTTGTACATCGCACATGTACATTTATGTCTTGGTATTTTCATGTGTGTAGATTACTAGTGTAGTGCTTATCATCATGTTTGTGTGTCCACCATCACAGGATATGCATGTCACGCCTGCATCTGTGATGACTGGTGCTCAGCATTGCTTTGTGGTGGACAGTCAAGCTGTTGTTGCACATGCCACAGTGGTATGTATGTATGAGCGTGTGCGTGCACGTACTTGCTGTGTGGTTCTGTGATAGGAGTATACTATGATTATGTAGTCTCTACTGTTTTACTGTAGGAATATTGTGTTTCTACCCCCCCCTTGTTTTTCACCAACACGCACCCCGCCCTACGCCTCCCTTCTTCACACACCCTCTTTTCACAGGAGCACATCACCGCTCCCCTCCTCTTCACTGCCCTGCAACGGTGCCGTGATGAAAAGGGGCCTGTGCGCAAGGCGGGCCTGGTGTTGCTTGAGGCGCTGCTGTTGGTGCGACACAAGGCGGACGCATCTGTGGTGCCTGATTGGAATGCCATGGAGGCAGTGCGACTGGCCTCTCGCGATCCATTGGTATGGTATTGCTGCATGCTTTGTTTGTGTGGCTTGTTTGGGGGGGTTGTTTGTGTGATTTGCGTGGGTGATGTGCATGTGTTAGTATGTGTACTTATCACCATACATTGGTGTTATGCACATACACACACCATACAAACATATACACACCATACACATACATGTGACACATACACATGACACAGGTGACAGTACGTCGTGCTGCATTGACAATGACATGTGCCCTGTTACACAACCTACCTGATGTGCCTGTGGTAGCCCAACTGCTGGTGGATGTGCTGCTCCCAATGGTGTGTGTATATGTGTTGGTGTGTTTGTGTATTGTCTGTGGATGTATGTGTGTATGTGGGTGTGGGTGTATATATGTGCGTTGTGTACATGATGTTTGTGTTGTGTACATGGTGTATATTGTGGTTGGGTAATATATATCCCTATATAATATAAAATACACACATCCCCTGACCCACCACACTCCCCACACCACACTGCGCATGCCACACTGCCCACACATATACAACACACACATGTACACAAACAGGCACATGATGGTGAGCCTGCTCTGCGTGATGCAATGACAGTACAACTACAGGAATTGGTGTTTGCCAAGTTGACAACCATTGGCAACAGTGGTATGGTTGTGTTACTTTTGGAGTGTCTTGTATGGGTGTGACATGCGGTCTTGTAGGGGTGTGACATGCGGGTGTAGGGGTGTGCCTGTATACATACAAGGCACATGCCTTGTGTAATGAACACAGCATAACCAGTATAACAAGGTACACACAAACCACCTACCCACACCATCATCCTCACACGCCCTCCCATCCACACAAAGGGCGCACCCTTGCAGCAAAAACAGCAGCAGAGCTCCACCCCATCCTCATTGCCCTGTCCTATGGGCGTATGCATGTGGAGGTGTGTCTGCAGGCATGCTGTCAACTGCTGGCTGAGAAGAAAACGGTCAAAGTCAAACCTTGTATCAAGGGATTGCAGTATCTAATCACACATGCTGTTGATGTTACGGGGGGGGTTGCTGCTGGGGGGGGTGCTACTGCTGGTGGTAGCGCTGCTGCTGCTGCTGGGGCTGCTGTCAATACACACTCTGTGGGCCAGCAGGGGTTGGTGGAGTCATTGTTGGTGGCACGTGTGACAGCGGGTGCATGGATGGTGTTGGCAGCATTGCTTCCTCATGAGGCATCCGCTGCTAACTGGGAATTCTTGGCTACACAGTGGAAGACTACTGTGTGTACGGTATGTAGTAATGACTGGTGTATGTAGTAATGACTGGTGTATGATGTCATAATGCACAATGTATTGTGTTTTGAAGCTGTGTGTTCTTCAACACCCTGCACACATACTTTCCCCACCACCCACCACACACCACACACAGCAAAAAGGCAGCGATAGTGTGACAATGCGAAGTGCAGTGTGCCTCTTGCAAGCCATGGCTGCAGCAGGGGAGCAATGCCCACCAACACAAGCACAACAGCTGCGTGATGAGCTGCTGGATGTGGCTCGCACGCTGCGCCTCCCCGCCCCCCTCATGGCCGCACACATTGCTGCACTTGCAACATTGTCGGGGGATAATCACACCCAGTGGGCACCTATACTCATCAGTGCTGCAGAAAAAGTGGTGGCAGGATTTGTCGAGGGTCTGCAGAGCAGCACATCATCCCATCATGGCATCATGGCAGATGTGGATGCAGTGTGTGCTGCACTGTTTGCAATTGGAGAAGTGGTGGGTACAAGTGGGTGTGCAGTGCACAGCCAGGTGGTCGTCCTGGTGCAAGCATTGCTGTCACCTGGGCAAACACTGGCGCCGACGCAACAGTACCCCCCCCCCACGGGGGCCCCTGCCGACGAGTACAACGAGGGCCTTGTTGCACCCCGTGTGCAGGCACAAGCATGGACGACCTTGGGGAAGCTGTGCGTCGTCAATGCAGCACTGGCAAAGCGATGCGCACCTGTGTTTGTGCAAGAGCTGTCGAGAAACCCACTGCCCGCGGTGCGCAACAACATTGTGGTGGTGTTGCGGGATCTCTGTGTGCACTTTACAGCGTTGGTGGACGGGCATGTGCCGAAACTGTTGCGTGTGACGTATGACACGCATGCACTGGTGCGCACCCAAGCATTGGCGTTGCTCGCCAACCTGTTGCAAAAGGTGCGGGGGATGTTGCGCCCATGTGTGTTGCCGTTTCATGGTTTGTGTTTTCACGTTTGTGTTTTCACAACGATTATACAATTTTCCCCCTATTCGCACACATGTATACATATCTACACACGTCGTCGATACATTCACGTTCACACACCCCCACCCCTCACCCATACTCACCCATATACATACACACTACTACACGTTTTCCCATACACACCCAGGATTACATGAAGTGGCGTGGGCCTGTGTTGCACCGATTTGTAGTGGCACTGGTGGATGATCAACCTCAAGTACGAGCACTGGGGCGCTACCTGTTGGAGGATGCATTGGCAACCAAGGTAGGGAGCGTGGTGGGTGATGTGTATGGTGGTTGGTGGGTGTTTGTGGGTAGGTAACTGAGTGGGTGGGTGCTCATTGAATGGGGGTTGTTTAGGTTTGTTGCGCAAATGCATCCCCATCCTCACCCACCTTCCACCACACCATCACCTCCCCCCCTCCCGTACACCCACCTAGGCATTCATGCTCACACACAATCACCTGGTCGAGGCCATCTTCTCCCTCAACAACTGCCCCGAACGTCTGGCTGCAGTCAGCGATTCCCTCGCCACACAAGCCAGTCAGACACAGGGGGATGCTGGGAGGCAGCTGCTGGGTCCGGTTGGGGGTGAACAGCCAGCAAGTTGTCGATTGGATGGGGATGGGCAGGATGTGCGAGAAAATCGAATGGTCATTTACAGAGAACTTTTGCAGCGCATGAGCCCCGAGCACAAGTTTAGCTGCTCAGCCAAGCTCTGTGTGGATGTCCTAGGGGCCTGCATTGATGGGGCCCTCCCTCTGGACAGCTGTGCCGAGGTGATCCGGGATGTGCTGTGCATCCTCGCCACCAAAGAGATTCAAGTCTCAACCAGCCAGCAGCAGGCAGCAGAGAGGGACACTGGAGAGGAACTGGGCACTCAAGCAGCAGCTGCAGCATCTGCCAATGCGCAGGTTGCTGCGGCCAAGGGTCGACTGATGAACACAATGATCCGCAAGCATCTGCTCGAGCAGGTGGTGCCTGTGTTGGTGGAGTTGCATCGTATGTTGACCCAGGCACGACACCCACTGCTGGGGCCATTGATGAAGGCTGCAGCTGCAATGCTCAAGGAGCACAAGGGGGAGCTGGATGACATTTTTGTGGGCAACCGGCAATTGGCCAAGGAATTGCTGCATGACATGCAACATGCTGAGAAGATGGCGCAACAACAACAGCAGCAGCAGCAGCAGCGGGGTGGTGGTGGTGTGCATGCAAACATGGCAGGCAACAACATAGGAGCATTGGCTGGGAATAGTAGGACAGGCAGTGTGGATGCTGCACATGCATCCAGGACAGCGGCGGGCACAGCAGCAGCAATGCCAACACCTGTCGGTACCACTCGACACACCCCCATTGCGGCACAAGTGATTGTGAGTGCAGCACGTGATGCTGAAGCTGCAGCGTCGCCAATGGGGGTGGGTGGTGGGCAGCATCGCGCAACACCTCGTGGGGGTGGAGGCATGGGGGGACGTGCTGCTGCGTATACCACACCAGCACCAGCCAGCGGTGGGGGAGGGGGGGCGGGGAGCACTGGTGTGTCCGGGGGTGTGCCCACACACACGGTAGTTTTTTTTTATTGAGGGGGACATTTGTGTGTGTGCGTGTACCCCTGTTATGCACCACATCCACCATTATCCCCACCATGCCACAGACGGGTGGCAGCAACACGTCTACACTCTCGGTACCGCATCTCAAGGGACGTGGGCAGCGACGCATGGGCCCCTCACGATTGCGGCCCGGTGAAGCAGAAGACATTGCCATGGAAACAAACACCCCAGAAGATTTGGGGGACAAGGAAAATGACGACGGCATGGTGGATGTGGTGCTGCCACGACCCCAACCCCACAGCACAGCCAAAGCCTGGCGTGTGTCGCTGCCTGGTGACCAAGAAGAAGAGGAGGAGGATGAACAGCCTGTTGCTGCCAAGCCTGCTGCTGCTGCCAGGGGCCGTCGGGGTGCCCAGGGCAAGGGCAAGGCGGACACTGCTGTTGAAGTAAAGCAAGAGACCAGCAAGACAGCAGCAGGACGACGCACGCGTGGCAAGGCAGTGCTGCAGGAACAAGCATCACCCCCAAACAAGCAAGCAACACGACGCACGAGGAAGAGATGAGACAGAGCGAGCACTACATAATTGCACATACTCAAAAACACAACCTTTAAACCAAATGCTGTAACCAACAACAACAGCATCATCAGAATCAGAATCAAGAGAGATAAACAAGAGCGTGCATTACACACCAACATACATTACACACCAACACATCATCTACTTGAAACTGCGTGTGTGCTTGCGACTTGCCCCAACTCGCACCAGATGGGCATTCCCATACCTCATTCATCCCCATCATGCTCGTACAAGTTTTCGGCTCTCCAAGATGAGCTTCAATCTTTTCAAGCATGGGCAGACAACAACGATACACAAAACACAAATAGACTGGTATGCATTGTGTGCATCGGAAAACAGCTATTGTACATGTTCTCCTCAGCAGACACAGCCTCCCCCCCACACCCACACCCATGCACAGAGGTTCTCACCACCCCCCGCACGCCAAGGCCTGATAGGTGTGTATCGCAACCATCATGATGATGACGACGAGGAGGATGAGGATGAGGATGAGCACGACGATGACATGCCACCGTTTGAAGACGATGATGATGTATGGGTGGACCCCACTGGCGGTGTGTTGACGCGTCTGTTCAACCTCTCGTCAGATGGCAAACTGGACGACCTCACATCACTCTTGCGCTCTGTGGACAGCCACATAATCAATTTGCAAGGTGTTGTGTTGTGGGGGCGAGGCTTGTGTGGGGGTGCTGTTTGCACAACATCTAACAACCTCCCACACACTCCAGGCCCTGATGGGGATACTGCGTTGCATTTAGCATCTGTGTATGGGCAGGAGGATGTTGTGCGATGCTTGTTAGAAAATGGAGCAGATCCCACGGTGACAGATGATGACCATGCACTTGCTCTCCATGACGCTGCCTCGGGAGGCCACATGGGTTGTGCACGCTTGCTCTTGCAAGCAGCACCATGGACCATCAACGCATTGGATGAGGATGGGGATACCCCCCTGCACAATGCAGCACGTGCAGACAACACAGAAATGGTGCAATTTTTGCTCAGCCGTGGTGCCAGTGCCAGCATTAGCAATAGGGTATGTGGCTGGCCGTGTTTTGGCATGCACATAGCTGTATTTCATATCTTTGGCATGCACGCACCTCTCACACACACTGCCGCAATACAACACAGTTGGGGTGTCGACCACTGGATGTAGTGGAACGGAATGGATCACTCAGCGGACGCACACATGAAATTTTGCAGCATGCTGTCCTTGTGTGTGGGTCTGCAGCAGCCAGCGTTGCCTGACACCTGTGCTGAGAGAACAGGACGCGCTGCGCTGACGTCGCCACACGATTTTGATGTCTTGAAATTTTCTGTGTGTAGTATTTTGTGTATTTCGTGCTGTTTGCTACATCATATTGGCACACATCAACGCGTCAACACCACCACAACACACGTTTGTGTAGGTAACCCCATCAACACATCCATACAGCACTATGTCGTTGTACGACCAAAAGCCAGTGACGCATCTCAAGGTAGATACCAGTGGTTGTTCATCGTGTCAGACACGGCGAGATTCGTGACATTCAGCTCGACATGCTGTCTCACATTCGCGCAATCCCTTTTTTCGCAGGTCCTCACGCAGTTTCTTGGCAAGACAGATGGCAAGGACAAGCTGTTGGCTACCATACAGGTGTGTATGATATAGCACAACAACCACACACAATCCCTGCTGGTATGGTACACCATCCACACGCCCCGACCCACAGTATGCATGCTTGATGATATCTGCAGGCGAGGCTGGCAACGCCAAAAAGATCCAGACATCTGTTGCAGCAGGGCGCAAGGTCTTTCGCATGTTGCGAGTACGTGGGGGGTTGAGACGGTGCACCTCCTGCTGTGAGGTCCATACGTTGTTCTCATACACTTTACCCCCTCACAGCCCCTTGAGGTACTCATGCCCGTGATCTCCGACCCCACAATCAACACAAAGAAATCATTGCCCCCGCAAATTCTTGCCAAGGTATGCAACACAGTGTAAAAGTATAGTATAGATGTATAAACCCAGTACAACACACATTCCACCCTGCAACACATGCCCCCATGCAACACATCCCCATGCAACAACACAGCTCAAGTGCCTGTGTCAGTTTGTCTACTTTGGCTGTGATCACTGGGTATGGGCAAGTCAAGCAGGGTTGTTGACCGACAAGGAAAAAGTCAAACGATTCCAACGTGCATCCATGTGGGGCTGGTTTTGCGCATCCATGTGCACGGTTGGTGCAGAAACATACAGCATCTGGGAGATGCTGTCTGCTCCACCGGAACCCATGCCCAAGGATGCAGATGGCAACATTGATCATGCAGCACATCGAAAGGCAGCAGCAGTCAAGCAGGCCGACTTGGATCGTCGCAGCCTCGTGTTGATCCACGCCATCACCCAGGGCTTGCTTGCACTGGGGCTGCTGGAAAAGCTGCCCATCAAGCCCCGCACGGTGGGGTTGTTTGGTGTGGTGGCGAGTGCCCTCAACTGCTACATGCTCTATCCTGCCTACCCTGTGGTGGCTGCACCTGTGGATGGCCACAAGGGGTTGCCATTGCCGTCGCTTGGTGATGTGAAGGCGGCAGTGGGCAAGACCGCTTAGATAGGGGGGTGCGTGTGTGGGAGCAGAGCTTGTATGTACCGCGTGTATAGGATCATCGTTTTTGTGTGTAGGCAATCCTTTTTTTGTATTGTAACATCGGTGTAGTCTGAATACCGCAACAGTGTTTGCAGAAAGTAGAGCAACACACAGTTTTTGACGCTGTCCTCAGCTGCCACCATCATTCGTTGACCAACATGGCGCAGCGTTTGACGTGTTTTTGCACCGCAGAACGTCCAATCGCAACGCATTGCACACGTACGTGCACACGACATATATATATCTCATGAGTTGTTGAGCCTCACGCATCTGCCCACACCCCCAGAGACACCACCACGAGCACCACCACCATTAACGCGGCGTGCTGCACTGCTTGCTGCATGCACAATCCCCACCCTTGTGGTGGCAGTCCCACGCACAGATGCAGCTGCGCCAACACAACTGCTGTCTGTGCAAGCCATCGAGGTGGACCATATACATTGTGATGGGTTGACGCAAATACCCATCACCTCTTGTTTCTCAATGTACACCCTACACATGATCACACTGTACACCTACAAATCATAGGAGGAAGCAAGTCGTCGATATGCAGCACGAGATTTCCCAGGTACATTATCACTTCTGGATGAGCTGGTGAGGCGTGCCCCCGATTCCCCCCGATGGCGGGAGATGCGTGCACAAACGCTCGTGGATGCCAAACGGTTTTCAGAGGGGCTTGATGATTACAACGCAGCATTACAATATGTACCATGTATGTGTGGGGTGGGGGAGTGGGGTAGAGGTTGTGTATTTTATGTACACAAGTGTTTGACCTGTGAATATGAGAGCATTTGCCCTGCACTACACACACACACAGTAATACACACACCCTATATGTACACACACCCTACATACACACACCTTCTACACACACCTTCTATACACACACTTTCTACACACACACCCTATATAACCCCCCCCCCAGCGTCCGACTTGCTCGACCGGGCTCGCATTCTCTCTGGCAGGGCCCTGGCACATGAGGGCCTCGCAGCATGGCAGGCAGCGTTGCAAGATTACACAGTCGCACTGGACATGGCAGCACAAGCCAATGCACAGCCCGACCCGTATGTGCTCAATTCCCGTGGTAATGTGTTGGCATCGCTGGCTCGGTATGCAGAAGCAAGGCAGGATTACTTGCAGAGTGCACAGTTGTTTCAGGGGGCCAAAGGGTTTCGGGGGGCCAATGGGTCCACCACCATGCGATTAGATGGTATGGATGATGTGATTGGGGAGACGTGATTGGGGATGATGTGATTGGGGATGATGTTTTGTGTTTGGTGGTATGTATGCTGGAAGATATGTGTGTTGGCATCACCATCACCATAATCCGCACAGGATCTGTATTCGCATTTTCCAATGCAGCAATGATGGCAGTACAGCTGGGCGATGAGGCAGGGGCGCTACGAGAGATGCAGGTGTGGCTGATGGTGTATAATCCCATGGCATCCATCGATATCGCAATAATGTCACAACCCACCCCCACCCAGGGCATTGCACGTCGAGCGCCTGGGAGTGTGGATGTGCGTGCTGCTCTTGCCGCCATCTATTGGAGCCAGGGTCAAACAGCAGCTGCAGAAGCAGAGTGGCAGTTTGCATGTGACAACATCACTGCTGGTTGCAGCAAGTATCAAGATGATGACTGGCTTTCACGCATACGAAGATGGCCACCTGTGATGGTTGGCAAGATGGCAGATTTTTTGGCGTTTCGTGTGCCAGAAAACGTGGGGGGTGAAGGGCGTAGTGGGCGCAAGCCCTCATTGGTGGAGGGTTTGTGAGGCAATGTGTGTTTTGCACTGCATTCCATGCATATGGCGTGTGCAGGCATGAACATATATATGTTGCCTGTGTTTTTTGTGTAAAATTCATCTTTGTCACCGTCATATACATTTGGTCATCATCACATACTGCCACCCCATGCAGCTGACAAAAGAACAATTGGAATTTTGGGAAGAAAACGGTGCGTGTTGGGAAACATCCGTGAGCACAATGCTCTTAATAGATGCACCATGGCGTCCATTCCTGTACATAAACTCCACGCAGGATACTTGGTGTTGAACGATTTTGCATCACCAGAGGAACTAACTGCCCTCAAGCAACGTGCAGAAGCAATTGTACAGGATTTTGACCCCAGCACAGTATCCATCTTTTCCACCCGTAAACAGGTAGCAGTGTGTGATATGGTAGTGTGTGGTGCAGGGAGGGATATGTGAGCAACAACACACTTTTTTATATTACAGCGTGCACACCGCAGTCCACCCTCGTGTGTCCATCCTTCACCCCCCCCCCCCCTCCCCCGCCCACACAGACAGACACAACTGATCAGCATTTTCTAGCCAGTGCCAATGGTGTATCCTGCTTTTTTGAGGAAAAGGCGTTTGATGCCAGCGGCAACCTTGTACAATCCAAAGAGCACAGCATCAACAAGATTGGACATGCAATGCATGACATAGACCCCGTGTTTCGACCATGGTCGCGCAGTTCTACAATGGCACATGTGATGCGGCAATTGGGGCAGGCACAACCAACACCTGTGCAAAGCATGTACATATTCAAAGTATGCTGAATGGTGCCGTGATCACTGATGTGATGATATGCACGTGTTTTTCACATAGTGTATGTATACCACACACATTAGTAGTACAAAGACGTGAAGGGTTTGGTGCACTTCATCCAACCACATGCACGCATGCACCCATGACCCCGCAACCCCATACCCCCATACCCCAATCCACACATTCCCCCCCCCCCAATCCCACCTCAAGCAACCCCGCATTGGAGGGGAAGTGGTACCCCATCAAGACTCGAGCTTCCTCTACACCACACCCCTCTCCTGCATCGGCACATGGCTCGCTATTGAAGACGCCAATCGCACCAATGGGTGCCTGTACGCACTCCCAGGGAGCCACAAGGGGCCCCTTGCGCGTCGCTTTATACGGGACCCTGTCGGGGTGGTGTCGTTTGACCAACCAGCAGGGGTGTATGAATTGGACAAGGGCGTGGCGCTGGAGGTGGGGGCAGGGACGATGGTGGTGCTGCATGGCAAGCTGGTGCATTGGAGTAGTGAAAACACCTCGGATGTGTCACGGCACGCGTACAGTATGCACATTGTGGATGGTGCTGCTTCATACGCTGCAGATAATTGGTATGTTTAGGGGGTGGGTGAATGTGACGGTGTGTTCTTGGTGGTGACATGTGTACACAGTATGTGCGCTTTTCTTGCATTAACATGGTGCATTGACAAAACACACAGGTTGCAGAGGGATGCAGCATTGCCATTTGAACCGCTGAATGCTGCAGGTGCTGCATAAGGTGATGATAGGTGTATCCCCCATGTTTGTAAACACACATGCCATACAACGCCCATTATAGTATTGTGATCGTTTCACTTAACCATTTCTATTTGTAACATTTGGCTAATAAGAAACTCAGGTATCCAAAAACGTCAGCTGCTCAGCATCACGGCCAACCTGCACCGAGGGCCCCACCTCGAGCCCCATGCCATCATCCTCTTGCCCTCCTGCAGTAGCATCATCTGCATCACCCAACGCAAGCACCTCTCCACCATCGATGTTGACAAACGCAGGCATGGCACTTGGTTGTGAGGGGAGAGCCGGTGGATCAACCAGGGGCTCATTGTCGCTCGTCAGCACAAAGTCTGTGTTGTGCACGTGTATGTCGGCCTGATTGGCACCTTCCACGGTCGTCTCAGGGGGGTTGGGTGGCTGGGGGGAGAGTACACGTGCAGACTTGGTGGAGTATGTTTTTTGTATGAGGCGCCAGCCGTCGTCACTGGGTTGCTCTGCTATTGTGTTGGGGAGCGCGTTGGGTAGAGCATGGTTTTGCGGAGCAGGCGTTGTGGGTCGAATCTGTGGCAATGGCGTAACGAGGGGTGTTGGTACTCGCTGTTTTGCTGGATGTTCTGTGTGGATGTGTGACAGCGTTGGTGATGAATCGTTGTGGGTTGTGTCGTTTTGTAAAGCACGCACCTTGTGTTTCTAATGCAACTGCGTTTGTTATACTTGTCGTCAATGGCTGTGCTTCCACAGGCGATGCATCAGCATTCTGTGGCGGTCAACAAAAAAGAGGATTGTATACAAACAAGATGCATGGCAGAGAAGCACACCAAAACATCACACGCCTTGAACGCATCTTCAAAAGGTGGCAAGTCGTTCGAGCTGCCATGCACACTGCTTTGTCTATGCTTGTCTGTTTCCTCTGCAGGATGTGCGTCATCGATGCCCACCTTGACCTGCACCACCTGCGCCTCTGGTGATGCTGGGCGTGCAGCCTGCTGCCTCCCACACACGTTTCCCATCGTGTCCCAAGACCAACCAAGCAAATGGCACGTTACAAGAATGAAAACAACACACATGCATACAAAGAAAACATAAACTGCACCGTTGACTGCTCCGTGGACACATCATTACACACTCGCATTTTTGATCACTGCAGTGTACTGCTTTTGCTCCCCATAGTAACGTCGATAGGTGTACAAGCCGCCTGCCACCAGGATGAGTGCCAGCGCCAAAATGCCTAGCAATGCCCACCATCCGGTCAGTACAAACCCAGAAGGTGTGTCAAGCATGTTGTCCGCCTGTGTCACAGGGGTTGCATGTGATGTGTGTATGACCTTTCCGTGTTGTTCTTGACCGATTGAGCAAGCATCATCAACAGTATGATGGAGTTTGTTGCGTCCCCATCATGTGGAGTATTGCATCCCCATCTTGTGGTGTGCAACAACCCCATCCCAACCCCATACCAGTTGTCCCTCTGGCAAGTTGAGGTTGTTGAGCTGCCCAAACAAATACGTCGACGACAGTGCAGCCTCAAACGTCCCATACGCACGCTCACCCATGACGCTAATCAGCACTGTGTTGGCACACTCTTCCGACAGGTGGTTGGCACGGGGTACGGTTGCCAAGGTACCCAGTTGGTTGTTGACTTGCTGCAAACGCCGGCGTCCCTCTGTTGCCAGCCACTCGAGGAGACGTCGCCCTGCCCCCTCTGCCGGTGGTGGTTGCGTGGTGGTTTCGGCGGGAGGAGGCTGCTGTTGCTCCGTGGGGGTGGTGGTGGTTGCTGCAGGTTGCTCGGTGGTTGCTGCAGGTTGCTCGGTGGTTGCTGCGGGTGGTTGTTGTTCGGTGGTAGCGGGAGGTGGTTGTTGTTGCTCCGTGGGGGTGGTGGGGGTGGTTGTTTCGGTAGTTGTAGCATCAGGTTGTGTTTCGGTGGGTTGCTGGAGCTTATGTGCACCTTCATTCTGTGGTATTGGGGGTATTGTGTGGGGTTGTGGAGGGGTGCATGTGGGGGTATTGGGGGTATTGCGTGGGGTTGTGGAGGGGTGCATGTGGGGGTGTTCCCATAGTGTAGTATAGTGTGAATGCATGTGTGCTGCAGTGTGCTGTATACCAATATCAAACGACAACGATCAAAATATGTTGTATGCGAATACACCACTCCACCACTCCACCACATGTTTACATACCAATTCAAAGGACACGTTGCCACCACCACCACCGCCGCCAGTCACAAACACAGATCCCATCAGACATGATCGTGCAACACCCAATGGCAAGTTGTCCCACATGTTTTCCTTGATGCAGAGCTTTTCAACATCCTTGTCACAAAAGCTGGTGATGGGGTTGTGCTGTGTGGGGGTGGGTGGGAGGGTGTGGGTGGGTGGGAGCATGTGTGGAGATTGCTGTGGAATGATGTGTGCACACAACACGTTGGGGGGATTCAACACACACACACACACACACACACACACACACACACACACACACACACACACACAAAGAGAGAGAGACAGAGAATGTTAATACACACATACTGGTTCATAGAATTGCAATGCTGTCGACACCACCCTCGACAGCTCTCGTGCACATCCCTCACTCACGCTCTCCACTTTCTTCACCAAGCACTTTATCACCACCCCCGTGCCACGGTCGGCGTCCTTTGCCTCAGTCGCACACAGTGTGGGCACATCACCCCCACAGTACTTTTGCAAACCATAGTCAAGACGCCAGTCCCTGGTGCGTTTGTGTACTTGCTTTACGAGGATGGTGCGGCATTGGCTGCTAAAGTCAGGTTGCTGTGCATTGACCAGCAGGCAGTGAAACATGCGTGCCTTGCCTGGGCGTACACCCTGTGGTTGTGTGGGTGTGGGGTGTGGGTGTGGGGTGGTTGTGTGGGGCGACGGGGTGTGGGGGGTTTGCATGAGAAGGGCGTGGTGAGTGGAGGTGTGTGGTGGGTGTGCTTGTTCATCATTGCTGCCCATGTTGTTTCATGAACTACACAACAACAGCCCTGGGGAGTAGACATCATGTACCACCATCAAGCATGCACATGCCCATCATCATCCCCATCCCCACCAAGCCTACCTTGCAAAACACGTTCATTTCCTCATGACATGATTTTGAAACCGAGGGAATAAACTCAATATTTGATGCTTGCCTCACCATGAGTTTGATCTCCTCCCTACGACAAGGAGTGGACAGCTCATCCCTGTGTTCCTGCAGGCATGTGTGCACCCTACCCTCCCCTGTGTATATGGAGGTGTGTATGGAGGTGTGAGACAGTTTGGGGGGAATGATGATAATGGAACAACCAAATTATAATCTCAGCATGATAAAAAAAAACCATGCATAACAATCGTATACACCCCCACAACACCTTCCCCACAACAACCCAACAACAACCCAACAACCAGCTACACCACATACCAGGTTGGATAGTGGCACAAAATTTGTCCACGTCAGGTTTGCATGCTTCAGCAAGGATGACATCATTACGGAAATCTTTAACCTCCATTTTAATAAAGTAAAACACCTCGGAGCGACATTCTTGGTTGGTGATGTTTTCGTATTGTTCCACCAAGCAACGCAAGACCTTGCCGCCACAGGGATTGGCCTGTTGGTGTTGTGTGGGAGGAGAGGGTATTGTTGTGTGAGAGGAGATGTGTTACAACAGCAACAACCCCCAACCACTCACAGCAACCACGCCCCCCCCAAAAAACCAATACACATCATCCACAATACACATCATCCACAATACCACAATACACATACCGAAGAGCGATCACAGATGTTGCCACAGAGTTGAGGTACGGTATCTTCACAGGCACGTTCCAGACTCCAGTTGAGGCGGTAGTCGCTACTAGAACGTTCCTCAAATTGAACCACCTCCTCCTTGCACTTGGTGCTGAACGTCTCCTGTGGGGGGTGATGATTGTGGTTGTGGTAATTATGGTGGTGATGATGATGGTGGCGGTGGTGGTGATCCATGAGCATACAAGAGCAAGGTTGATAGGTATTCACAGCAAGAGTACCTATAAATCAAGCACACATTCTCCCCAACAACAACACACACACAGACACACACACACACACACAAATCACACACACCAATACAACAAAGTCCCACCCACACTCCGCCCACACTCCACCCACAACCCACCCCCACACCCCCCACACACCTTGTCTTTGTTGTCAGAAAGACATCGAATAACCCGAGCATGCCCATGAGGCACATCTTTGCAAAACTCTTCAATTTCCTTGACACATGCCATCTTCATGGGATAATTAAAGTCAATGTTTTCGCTCATGAGCACCTCGTGGTCAAACAAGGCTGCCTTGCAATCATAGGAGAGCTTTTCCCGCCTGTTGGAGTGAGCGGTGGTGTTGATTGTGGTGGTGTTGATAATGGTGGTGTCATGATAGACATGCGTAGAAGGTGTTGTTGATCATGGTGGTGTGGTTGGGTGAGTGCGAGACACCCACATGCACATACCCATATACACCCACATACATACATCAATAGATCTATACACACCCTGCCCTCACACAACACACCCACACTCTCACACACCTGCTCTGCAAGCACCGAATAACCCGAGCAGACCCAGGCGCCACATTATTACACAGCTTGACCCGGTCATCATAACAAGCCTCGGCGAGGGGCACATTGAATCGAATATCCTCTGATGCCAGTTCAATATATTTGCGTATGCGCTTTTGGCATGCGGGGTTTTCAATTTCATCACGGTAGTCTTGCAGGCAGAGAACCACACGGGCATCAAGCTCAGTGCCAGTGTCTAGGGAGTTTTTCTGAAAGCCACACAACTGTGTTGGGGGGGGAGGGGGGGGGGGGGGGGGGGGGGGGGGGGGGGGGGGGGGGGGGGGGAGGGTATGGGAGGAGGGTGTATGCCAGGTTTAGGTGTATGCATGCGCAAACAACACACTGCTGCAAATTCCCCACCACCACCATACACTCATACCGCTTCCACATCTTCAGCACAGTGTTTACGCATGATGGGATCCAGTCTGAAATCACCCACACGCAGTTCAATCATGTGCTCAAGCTCCTTGCGGCAGTCTTCTGAGAACCCATCGTCATTGCGATGTTCTTCCAGGCACTCCTTGGCACGAGCATTGCCAGGGGCTACATCAGGGCAAAACTGTGGGGGGGGGGGTAGGTGTACATATATGTGTATATATTGTTTGGTATTTGCAGGTGAGTGTGGGTAGGTGAGTGTGGGTAGGTGAGTATACAGGGATGTATGTGCACATATGTGTTGACATGTGTGTGCATGTAACCATATGTGTTGACATGTGTGTGAATGTGAACATGTGTGCATGTGTAATGTACATATTGTACTCACAGCTCCACCTACCCCCCCCCCCACACACAGAGCTCCACCCCCCCACAGCCCCCCACCCCCCCACACACACCTTGCGCTTGTCCTTGAGGCACTTGCGAAACAGCTTGACTGACAATCGCAAATCATCCGCATTCTCCATATCCTGTCTGAACAACTCATCCTGACAGTCCCAACTCAATCGAGGACGGTGGCTACGCAAGCAATCTTGAATCCCCCCCTCCTTGGGATCTACGTCTTGGCAGAGGGTATCGGCATCCAGCTTGCATGTTTCATGAAGGCGTGGGTCTTTGCGAAAGTCATCTGCTGCTTCTTTCATTTCCTCTATGAGTTCATTAGCACATGTTTCACTGAGTTCTGCTTTTTTTTCCCTGTGTTGTGTGTTGTGTGTGTGGGTGTGGGTGTGTGTGAGAGAGAGAGAGAGAGAGTGTGTGTGTGAGAGAGAGTGTGTGTGTGTGTAGTGTGGTGATGATGTGTGGTGATGTACAGTACATGTGCTTATCAACCAATCACACTACATATCAACCAATCACATCACATATCAACCAACCATCTCTATGTATACATCAACCAATCACCCAGCATGTCCGACATCACCCAATCAACAACCACCCTACCTCAAGCAGGTGATGATGGCTCCTGGTTCACTTGACTGGGCAGTGTTGCACAACTTCTCAGCATCTTCCTTGCATGCCTTGGCTGTGGGGGTATTTGTGGGTGTGCATGACATGATGTTGTACATGACATTAAATTGTGCATTATTTTGTACATTATATTGTGCATTATATTGTACAACATATAATACATGACATTATAACAGTGGTGGTGGTGTACGTGCACTCTCCCCCCCCAACAGGCACATACATAGAGGCACATTCTTGTTAATGTTGGTTGCCCTGTCAATCTTGAAATCGTCCAACTCCTTGACACACTTGGCGGATACTTTGTTCCCAGTATACCCTTCCTTGCTTTCCTCTGCAATCTGCTGAGTCAGACAATCCTCCAATCGACTTGCACCAGGCTGCACATCCACACAAAATACGTTGATGTCCGATCCGCATGCACCTGTGATTGTGTGGTAGTACATTGTGTGGTAGTACATTGTGTGGTAGTACATTGTGTGGTACAGGCACATGCACACTAACGCACACCCCAACATGCCCTTGATGATACACAACCACATTGCATATACATGATGCCTGTATTGTACACACAACACCCGCCACAACACCCCATGCTGGTACAACCATCAACAACACATATACACCCACCAGTGGTGGCAATGTCACCATCAGCGTTGGCAAGCGCAGCAGGAGGTGCCTGCTTGATCTCGTTGCTCACCACTTTCTGATCAGCGGGTTGCAAAAACTGCTGTGCATCTGCTGCTTCCTGGATTGCTGCATCCAGCTGCTTGCCAGACACTGCATTTTGAGCATCTGCAGCTGTGGCAGCGGCGTCTGCCTTCACATCTGCTGCAGGCTTGATGTCCACGTGCGTGTCGGTAGTGGAATGTGTCGCTGTGGTGTGCGTATCGGTGGGGTGCGTATCGGTGGGGTGTGTCGCTGTAGTGTGTGTTGCTGCTGGTTGGGTTGTCGTTTCAGGCTGCGTCACTGCATCTGGGGGTAGCTGTGCTAGGACGCAGAGACTACTGCTGCACAGCAGTAGCGTAACGAGCAGCAAGTTTCGGCGCCGCATGGCACCTGTGCAGAGCAGCACGGTTGGACTTGTTTGTGTGCCCTATAATAAATACACGTGCGTGCACGTTTGCACAACATGACCACAAGCTTGGACACTCACGACAACCCAAACATGGTTTGCTTGATGCGAAGAACCACATAACGCGCTCCAACCCCAGTGCACATAGATGCACATGAACACATCGCTACAGACAAAACCAAGCTACGAGTCGATCGTATACGGCAACCCCTTGCCACCCCTTGCATTTAGTATTTGCTCCATGCACCCACGTATTACACACCTTGCTGTCAGTACGTCGAGCACCTGCTCCAAGTACAATGTAATGATCTAATGATTGCTGCACGCAGGGTTGCGTGTGTTGGCGTCGATGCGAATTGACAAACTCGCTCGAGTTGGATCACTCTAGTGACTAGGAGACGCGTTTGAAATACACACGATATAATGGGGGTGGTGCAAGGGGTTGTGATTACAGAGCGTTGGTTGGATTTGCTGTTGAAAAATGTGTATTCGTATTTGTAAAAGGGGGGGGATGCACTGCATGCAGCCATTACAGCATCACCATGCACCCACGTCATAACAGCATCACCGCACATTCAGGATGCTGCCTGGCCTGGATGTATTGACGAGCTGCTTTTGCTGTGCCGCTGCTATGGCTGCTTGCTGTGCCGCGTGTAGGCGTGCCATTGTGTATCCATAGAAGCCTATCAACGACACCCCATATCCCAGGTACTGCAACAATGTCACGGTTTCCCCCAGGACGAAGGATGCTAGCACCACAATCAAGGCAGAGCGCACGGTGCCCAATATCTTGAGGGTGAGCGACGACGTTTGATGAATCACCTGTGCATGGTGGCGGTGCTCTTAATCGTACACAACCGTGCAGTACAAACACATCCAAAACATACCAACAGTGCTGTCAGGTTGACAAAAAACCCCGCAACAGAGGAAAACAAGAAAAACCCAGGGTTGCGAATTATAATAAATATGGCACCCTCTGCACTGATGCGCCCCGCCTCGACAAACAGCACCGCGAGTCCCAACCAAAAGCAGCATGCAGGCGCAAGGTACATCAGACCCTCAACTGTGTAGACCAGTAGGATGAATCGTACATCATCGTACGTGTGTATATACCAACAACAACATACACCATGATGTGACTGGGCATCACATACTTGGGTGAAACTCAAACCCCACCAGCAGCTTTTGCATGAGCACAAGTTTGACTGCCTCTGCCAGTTCAGCAGCCAGCATGATGACCACACCCAACACACTGAGATTGACCGAACCAAACGATGCAGATGCCATACCCAACGCAATGATCAACACGGTGGAAATGATCTTGGCATTGGGCTTTTCCATTCGTGCCACATACAGTGCTACCATGACCATGATGGGGGATGTGGACTGTGTGGGAGTGTGTATGGATGGACACCAAGTTGACCATCAGTGGGATGATGTACACATAATAAACACACATACCTTTAGCATCTGGATGAAGGATACGGACAAGTAGAAGTAGACCAGGTTGCCAAGGTGCAATGTCAGCGCCATACACAAGCCAATTGGTAGGATGTTGCGAACGTATATAGTGGCATCCACTTTGCCCTGTGCCTTGTTGATGCCATATCGCTGTGGTGGGAGGGTGCGTTGTGTTGTAAGGTATGTACAGGGATCGTGCGCCCCCAGGAAGGTGCATCAACCTTGCACGCAATGTAGCTAAACACAAACGAACTACACATGCCCGACATTGCAACAGTTATGGGAAAGTGAAAACGCAGGTCCACTAGCAAGTGCTTGTTGACCAATATAAGTGACCCTGTGCATAGTAGGACAACATAGCAGGATATTATGGTGGCACCAGTCTGGGGCCACCAGTGCACCATCCCCATCGCACGCACCGCTTATACTCAAATACAGCACACAGATCCATATTGAAGCTGTGCGTTGCAAAAACCCGCGCACACCACTCGTGTCGTTCTGTTGTACAGCTGGGGGGAGGTTTGGCTCTACCTGCAGCCTCTGCAGCTTGTTGCTTGCCATTGCTGATGGTGTGTTATTAAATCGTCTGCTATGTTCACATCGTGCTTGTGTGTCGTAACATCTGCTAGTGTCGCATCAAATCCAACTAGAAAAACAGCCTCTCAACAATCTCTCAACAAAATTTATCGTAAAAATTTAGCTCAAAAAACATTGGAGCTCTACGTCGTCATCGCCACAGATAATCATCATCATCATCATCACACACACAGACCAACTAGGCCTCCACTTCGGCAGGCAGCTTGGCCTCTAGGGAGCGCGCACGCCATGCACGGATCCACTCACGCACCTCGAGGACGTTGGCAGGTGCGTCAGGTGCTGCCACTGCAACCGACCCCGTACGGGCTCGCCATGCAGCAATCCACCCTCGCACGGCCTCCACCTCTGCTGCTGGTGCTGTCACAACAGGTGCTGGTGCTGCCACAAGTTCTGCTGCTGCCACAACAGGTGCTGCTTCCTTGGCAGCAACCCCTGTGCGTGCAAGCCATGCAGCAATCCATCCCCGCACTGCCTCCACATCTGCTGCCCCATCAGCAGTCACCACTGGTGCTTCCTTGGGCTTGGTTGCTACGTATGCAACAGGTGCAGGCAGCGGAGACAGGCCAATCATGGTACGTTGGGTATCAGGCACCAAAGGCAGCAGCATGCGAGCCAAATCTGCAGGGGTGGATTGCTTGCCTTGTGACTCCAGCCCCATGCCCCTGCGCACCTCAAACGTGCGACCTGCTGCTGCAGGGCTGATGAGTGTGGCTGCTGCAACATCGGCAACCTCACCACGGGAGATGAGGCCAGAGATGGCATCCCCTATGATTGGGGGTGTTGGTGGTGTGCATGCAGTATGCAACAACACTCCATCATCATCAACACCATCCCACCACCACCACTGCACAATGGATCAACCAATCATGCATCATCAATTATCAGGATGGATCATGCCCTCCCCCCAACCTCCTACCCCCCCCCCCCCCCACACACACAATCCTACCCTGGCTTGCCTCCAACAGTGCGGGCCCCTCATCCTTGTCCTCCCCAATCAACCCAGTGGGACGCACAATGGTGTAGGGCAACCCACTGGCACGCAATGCACACTCACCCTCATACTTGTAGTTGAGAATGCCTGATGGTGGGCGGTGTGTGGATCATGTAGCAATACACCAATACTCATACAACACACCCACATACACACACCCATACACACCCACATACACACACCCATGCAACACACCCATACGACACAACCATACAACACACCCATACAACACACCCATACAACACACACCCTCTTACCTCCTGGGTTGAGTTTGACAATGGGGATATCCTTTTCCCTTGCACCTGCATCATTCCCAATACGTGCATTACGCTCCACTGCTGCACTGCTGATCAAAACAAACTTGGAACGAGGCTCCTGTGTTTGTGTGTGGGAAAAGGGTGTGTGAAAAAGGGTGTGTGAAAAAGGGTGGGGACATGATGGGTGATGAAAACCAGACACCCCAACACCACTTGTACAGCCCCCAATGATTGGGCAAGAGAGATAGAGAAGAAAAGAGAGGATACACATTGGGTACCCCATACCGTGTATGCCTCCACACGCTCCACCTGCAGCTCATAGGGACCATATGCTGCATTGGTGTTGCGTGCCATGTTGTAGTCAACAGAGCACAGCATGATGCCAAACCCCTGAAAGGTGGCTGGGTTGAGGGGTGCACCCTGAGAAGAGGAGCGGTGATGTGCGGAGGAGCATGGTGTGTGGTGCGTGAAAAACATGCATGGGGTGTGTGATGTGGGGGATGTGGGATAAGAAGGAGACCCTAGATAAACCACAATGTGCTTGTATAAAACCACCCCAACGCAGAGCTCCATTGCCCTGTATACTTGTTCTGCATACACGTATGAAACATGTACTACCTAATTCATGTACCTAAAACACCTAATACACCTTATACACCCTATACACCTGATACACACTACCTAATACACCTGTACCTATACCTAAAACACCTATACCTAGCATATACACACTATATACACACGAGCACCCGCCATGTACACTGCATCAACAATTTACACTGCATTGAAAACATACCTCCACTGCAACACCCTGCTTGGCTCGCACAAAGGCAGTCCAAGGAATACGTTGTGTTTGCCATTCACTTGTGGTTTCCACCAATGCCTGATACTGCTCATCCTCACCTTCCTCCTCCTAGAATGTGTGTGTGTGTGGGGGGGGGGGGGGGGGGAGGGGGGGGGATGTGTGTGAGAGAGTGCGTGTGTGGGTGCAGTATAGTTCATGTGTGCGTGAACACTACATAGGTGTGCTGACAACACTACATAGGTGTGCCGACAGGAGCAGCTGTCAATTGCAAACACAGCACAACATACTGTGTACTCACAACATACTGTGTATTCACAACATACTGTGTATTCACAACATACTGTGTATTCACAACATACTGTGTACTCACAACATACTGTGTACTCACAACACTTGGGCAGCACATCACCAAGGCATTCCATGACACCCACATCATCATGCCCACCACCACCACCACCACCACCACCACCCACACGCATCATCCTCATACCGTCTTGACAAGCAATTTGTATGTTTGTCCATCACCTCGCACCCGCAGCTGCAGCCCATCTGTGCTGGCTAGGTTTGCAGGGCATGGCAAGAGCGCCATACCAAAAGACACTCCATCATAAGGGGCAAGCTCACCCTTGAATGTAAGTGCATCATTTTCTACTATAGCAGCCGCAGTACTGCTGCCACCAAACTTGCTCTGTGTGTGGTGTGATGATGGTGATGATGGTGCTGGGTGATGAGCAGGTGGGGAGTGATCAGGTTGGTAGTGAATGCAAGAACACACACACACATTCGTGTACAAAACACACATGGTTGCATATACAACACACACATATAATGACACACATACACACTCAATAGATGCCCCCAACATATACAATAAACACACATATACCGACACACATACATCAGTGGCCCCCACCAGCAGTTCTGTTGTTTCCACACCAGCAAATGCAGCAACAGGTGTAGTTAGTCGACCATTGCCTGTACCCAGTGCCTCTGTTGCAGCTGTGATCAATATACGCACACCCTGTATATGTGAGTATATATTGTTGTGTTGCTGTTGGTATGATGTTGTGTTGTTGGTATGATGTTGTCTTGTTGGTATGATGTTGTGTTGTTGTTGGTATGTGCATTGATGTCGTGCATCATGTGTTAACACTCCCGTGCATACACACTCCCATGTATACACACTCCCATGTATACACACCTATCTCTGCGTCTCCACACACATCCACCCCTCCCCACCCTCCCACCCACCCACACACCATACCTCTGCATCCACACGTTCAGGGGACATTCCATTAATATACTCAAACCCTCCCTCTGGTGTGCGTCCATACACAGGCCCCACACTGCACACCACCTGCGTCACCCCCTTGAACAGATCTGCTGTCAAGGTACTGGGGTTGGTAATGTCCACACCATCTGTGCAGTGGGGTGTGAATAAGGAGCATGTGAAGTTGATACACAGATAAGTACGTGCAAGGGTGGAAAGCAAACTACGCACAGTACACCTACTTGTACACAGCATACACACAGCATACACACACCACATGCACATCCCACACATCCCACATGCCCACCTCCACATAAAAACACACCTTGCACAAACAGGATGCCCTTGGAGTCTGCCTGTTGCCCAGCAGTAACACCAGCAGCAGCAAACTTGGTGGATGCACGGTTGATGTCACGCACAGCTGCAACAACTGTACGACCAGCTGCCAACAACTGTGTGGGTTTGGTTGTACAATTTCCATGCAGTGTTGGTTGGTGCACGCCGGAGATGCCCCCACCATGCACCATACCTTTTGCACGAGTTCCACGCCAGTCCTGCCAGTGGAGCCCACGACCAGCACTGCATTCTCTCGTGGCAGGTCTTGCTTGGCAGCTGCAGCAAAGGCTGCAGGGCTGTCGGCGGGTGGGTTGGTCTGCTGGAGCCCAAACACGATGGCACCAACACCCAGCACTGTAGTGGTGAGATGGGAGGTTTTTCATGCTGGAATGCATAGTGTCAGTATCTGAACAACAACGCGCCTGCTGCTGCTCCTCCAGCAAGCAAAGCTTCTTGTGGAATGCTAGAGATTGAAACAACCTCTGCCACCGTGCTCAAAACGTCTGGGGTCATGGCAGCGCGTGGAGACATTCGCAATAAACTGCGGCGTTGTAAGGTGCGCACTGCAGCGCCAACCACTGGCCTGCAAGGCGCAAGTGACGATGTTCTAGCTTGCATGCTGACCTGCTACTCTGTACCTGCAGTGCTGTACGATGTGCTGTTATCTGGGTTTTAATAATACTCACGGAACATACAATGTTGCATTGTTATCTTTACACACTGCCGATGGTGATCAGCAGTACACACACGCACACACACAACCAGACACAACACACATCAATGCACATCAAGAAACCATAATGCTTGCGCTGACAGGGGTTTGAGAGAAGAAACTGCCACCTGTCCACATGCCTGTCCTCACGACACCCAGCCACACAAGAACTTCGTCAAGACCACCAACCACACGCTCATTCAAATGCCCATTGGTTCTCTCGTCGAACCTGCGTTGTGTGAAGTGACAACTCATGTGAGATGCCACCTTTGTGAAGCATTTTCCACCCCCCCCCACCCCCCCGGGAACACGGCCTACCTCCTCCTCCTCCTCGGGCGTAAAGTCGTTGACAATGTTGAAGGTCTTGCGAATCTCCTCTGGCGTTTTCCTGTGGGTATGTGGTGTTTGTCAGCCTCCTGGACTCGCTATGCGGGTGTTCAACCGTTCCCCCCTCCATACCCCTTGATCATGTTAGCCACGGTGAGGCACGTCAAGTCAAGCAGGTCTTTGATGTTGAGATAATTGGCAGCCTGTGTGTGCATGTCTGTGTTGCTGGCACCCAACAAAACTCACAACACGCTCTCTTGTTTTCCTGATGCATCCACACAACCACCTCAACCACCCCACACGCACCAGAATCAACTCGAAAAGCGTGCTCTGGTCCACCTTGACGAATTCTGTGTCCCATGTTTTGAGCTCCTCGGCTTTGGCGTTGTCCACGCCTTCTGTTGGGGCATGCTGTTTGCAATACTCGACCACTTTGGCGAGGATTTTGCTATTTACGTTAAGCAATGGCACGGGAGCGTCTGCACCGGTATCCTCCAGCATGCATTTGATGGTAACAGACTGCTCTGCCACCTGGGAGGCAACAAAAGGCCATGCATTCACAGGGATCATCAGACTTTGCCACGCCTTTCGCACGTACATTACGGTTGACCTCAAAAATCTCCTTGTCAGAGCTTTCCAATTTCACAATCTCCTCCGCCATGGCTGATGATTTGGACAATGACTGTGATTTACATGCAAGTGGTAAAAACCATGAACTTCAAGTACGCATTTGATGACAACAGTACACCAGGGTGCAACAAAAGAGAATCCACCAGCTCACTGCAGGCACACCCCAGAGGCACACTGACGAGGAGAACCCCCCCAGGCGTCATCACTGGGATGCGCCTGTGCGCTAGGTACTGTGTAGCAGCGGTGAGGTTGCGCTCAGCGCCCGGCGCAAGAGCGTTGGTGGTGGTCGATCAGCTTCTGTGTGGGAGGTGATGATGGTGCACAAGTGCACGTACACACCATATGCTCCTCACCACCTTACCGTTGTGTGGTGTAAAGGATCTTGGTGATGTGGGTTGATGAACCACCACCTCGGGTATGCCCACCCACAATGTATAGCTGCTTGCTGGAGGATTCAGTATCAACACAGGCTGGTGCTTTTTCAGCAAGTGCATGCTCTGGTGGATTGGTACATGGGCGGGTTGGCGTATGTCATAAACAGCACCATAGCACAACCAGACATCAACCTACCTGTCTTGATGGCACGGCTTGGTAAAAGTTTGGCACTGGTGCTACTGCTGGATTCATGGCGTCTATGTCAGACATGGTGACCGCCCACTGGAAGGGAGGGGTGCGTCCTGATGCATTGGCAAGTAGGACGAGGATGGCCGCCATAGCCATGGCAGCTGTGTGTGTGTGTGTGTGTGTGTGTGTGTGTGTGTGTGTGTGTGTGTGTGTGTGT